>MDSY01067470.1_pt1 | contig 17696 bp, 22 predicted proteins | sample 811131 | NCBI WGS metagenome assembly MDSY01 (sample SAMN05326643, study PRJNA326480) | marine metagenome | isolation source: seawater | place: Atlantic Ocean: South West | collected 2010
GCCTATAATTGAAAAAATATTAATTTTTAAATAAAAAAATATTGTTAGTATTAAAATATGACAAATAAAGATATATCTCCTTCAATTGAAGAATCACTTAACATGATTCAAAAAAAATTAAAAGACCAGAAAATTGAATCAAAATTTAATAAAAAAGATAATCCATATGATAATGAATTAAATAAAAATTTATCTTTATCAAATTTGTTTAAGAAAAGCGATATTATCAAAAAAAAAAATTCTAAATTAAAAAAAAAACAAGATACTTTGTTACTTACGAATAAAATTGATAATCAAGATGAAGTTTTGAAATTAAAAAAAGAAAGTCAAAAAAAAAATATTGAAAATAAACCAAAAGAAAAAGTAAAAAATAAAGAAATCAATTTAAATATAAAAGATCATAAGAGTCTAAATAAAACGACGGATCTTGCGGTAATAATAAAAAAATTAAAGAATATTAGAGATAAAAAGATAAATGTTAAAATTAAAAAGAAAAATTTAAAAAAAGTAAATGAAGAGGTTGCGAAATTAGATGAGACTATAAATTTAGCAGAAGAACTTTTTAAAAAAGAACTTTTAGATTTATAGTTTTTTTTTTGATTTTCTCCATTTCCATGGATAAGTAAATTTGCCTGACCACGCGCCTGCTTTTACTTTTTTTGCTTCTTTTTCAGTTTTTTTATATTTATCTGACATATAACTAAATGCATATCCATAAAGAACCATATTTTCATTAATATCAAGTTTTCCAATATAGCAAGTAGCTAACCATCTTTTATAACGATCTTTTTTTTCAGCTGTACAATTAATTGGTTGATTAGAAATTATTGTTGCAAGAATTAAAGCAGATTGTTCACCACATTTATATTTAGTATTATCTTTTTTAAAACACTCTTGTTTTTTCTCAAAAGCATCTATTCCCAGTAATCTTATTTTATTATTATTTATTTCAATTGAATCACCATCAATGATTCTTGCTTTTCCATTAAATTCTTTTGAATTAGCAATGTAAGGAAAATGAAAAGATGAATATAAAAAGAATAATATAAAAATTAAAAATCTATTCATCAAATGATAATAGCGATTCTGTTTGTACTGCAATATTTTCTCTACCTTTTAAATTTGAAAGCTCTATTAAAGTTAAAAAAGCCGAAATATTCGTACCAGTTTTTTGTAGAAGCTGTATTGCTGCACTAGCTGTCCCACCTGTTGCTAATAAATCATCTATTAGTATTACATTTTTATTTTTTAAATCTTCTCTTTTTTGAATTTCTAAACAATCTTCACCATATTCCAATTTATATGTGTGTGAAATTGTTTTTCCTGGTAATTTATCTTTTTTTCTAATCATTATAACTTCGCAATTTAATTTGTATGCGATTGTGGATGCAAAAATAAAACCTCGTGATTCTATTCCTGCCAATACTTCTGGATTATGTTTTTTTACAAGTGTAGAGAATTGATTAATAGTTTCTTGCCATATACTTTTATTAATCATTAGTGAAGAAATATCGTAAAATAAGATACCTGGCTTAGGAAAGTCTGGATGGGTATCAATATACTTTTTTAAATCAATCAAAAGTTATTTAGTTTTTAAATATTCGATAACATCAAGCCTATCTTGTTCTTTTTTTAAACCAGGGTATAACATTTTAGTACCTTTATACATTCCTTTTGGATTTTCTAGCCATGTATTAAGATTTGCTTCATCCCAAACTATGTTCGCGCCTTTTAAAGCATCAGAATATTTTGTGTAACTATCAACTGAGGCAGATTTTCTACCTACAATACCAACTAAATGAGGCCCAATTTTATTTTTTGGTTCTTCTGCATTATGGCAAGCTTTACATTTTGTATATACTTTTTTTCCTTTTGCAGCATCTGCAGCAAATGAATTAGCGTTAAATAAAACTACGAAAGTTAGAGAAGTCATTAATAATTTAAAAAAATTCATTTTACAAAAACCTAAAAAAAAGTTAAGAAATAAATATAATATTAACTATAATGTAATTCAAAATTATAAAAATGAAATCCTTTTTTAAAATTTTATTTTTTTTATTTTTTATAAAAAATACAATGGCGCAAGATTTATCAAATACAATATATTTAGAATTAAAAGATGGTAAGGTTGTTATTGAAATGAAGCCTGATAAGGCCCCTGAACATGTAAAAAGGATTAAAGAATTAATAAATAATAAATTCTACGATGGACTTAAATTTCATAGAGTAATAGATGGTTTTATGGCCCAAACAGGTGATCCTAGAGGAGATGGAACAGGAGGATCAGGACAAAATATTCCTGCTGAATTTAATGATTTACCACATATACGTGGTACAGTTTCAATGGCAAGGGCGCAAGATCCTGATAGTGCAGATAGTCAATTTTTTATATGTTTTCAAGAATCATCATTTTTAGATGGTCAATATACTGCATGGGGACAAGTAATTGAAGGGATGGAATTTGTAGATAAAATAAAAAGAGGTGAAGGACAAAATGGAATGGTTGATAATCCAGATAAAATAATTTCAATGAAATTAGCTGAGAGTGCTAAAAAATAATTTATACTTGATATGAGTTCCCAAGCAATTGTTTTACCTTATTATGGAATAGGGGATTTTTTAAGCAATTTAACTTTTATTAATGCATTATTAAAAAAATTTCCAAAAGATAAGTTTATAATTTTTACTAAGCCACGAACAAAAGCAAAAAATTTAATGAGTAATGAAAAAAATATAAAAATCTTTTATATAAAAGATAAATATAACTTTTTTTCTAGCATCACTGATTTTTTTCTATTAAGAAGTTTTATTATTAAAGAAAAAATTACAAAAATATGGATTTTTCATAGAAGTCCAAGATATGCAATTATTAGTTTTTTTTCTCAAGTAAAAGAAATATTAGGCTATGGATACGGAATACAAAAACTTTTCTTAAATTCCGGTAACTTTTTAAGTAACGATGTAAAAAAATCTATTCCTGTTATTAAGGGTTACCAATTTTTAAAAATAAATAATGTTAAATTAGATCCATTAGAACCTTTTTTAAAAGTTTCTAATAAAAATATTACTAAAATTAAGAAAAAATTTAAAAAATTTCCAAAACCTTGGATTCTCATTGGATTTAGTTCAACCGATAAAAGTAGAACTTGGAAAAATAATTATTTTGCGCAGTTAATTCAGTTACTTAATAAAAAGAAGAAATGTACTTTTTTTTTAGTTGGAGCACCATATGAAAGTGATGAGGCTAACAAAATAATTAAACTTAGTAAATTAAAGGGGACAAATATAAAAAATTTTTGTAGATCTATTGAAGAAACAATGGCTTTAATGAAACAATCTTATTTTTATATAGGTAACGATGCAGGAAATGCCCATTTATCACTGGCTTGTAATCTTAAAACTTACATTATTCATGGTGGCTCTCCTCCTTATTCTCAGACTGTTTATAAAAAAAATTATCCGAAAAAATTTTTAAAAAATTTAAATCCCATACTTGCTTCTGATGGTGTAATAAGAAATCCTAATTTAAAAACGACTGATACAGTTCCACAAGAACATGGTATGGATTTAATTAAACCAGAGTATGTCTGTAATTTTTTATTTTAATTAAAAGTTTCTATTGAGTGTTAAGTCGATTAATTCTAATAAAATTTTCTTCTCTTTTTTTTTTGGAAATATTTCTAATGCATCTCTTGCAATATTACCATAATGTTTAGCTCTTTCAAAAATATCATTTAAAATATTTCTTTTTTGCAGATAACTACATGCTTTTTCAAAGTCTCCTTTTTTTTGTTCATTATTTTTTATAGTTTTTATCCAGAATTTTCTTTCATTAATATTACCCCTATGGTAAGCAAGAATAATTGGCAACGTTACTTTGCCTTCTGAAAAATCATTTCCTAATTTTTTTCCGGTATAATTTTCAATTGATTTATAATCTAAAAGATCGTCAATCATTTGAAATGTCATTCCTAAATTCATCCCGTAGCTATTGAGCGCGTTTGAAAAAATTTTTGGTTTGTTTGCGATTAATGCGCTAACTTCACATGAAGTAGCAAATAATTTTGAAGTTTTTGCTTTAATTACTTCTAAATAATTATCTTCAGTTATAGAAATATCATTATTAGATAATAATTGTGATATTTCACCTTTAATTAATGTTGAAGCAGTCTGTGATAAAAGTTTTAAAACTTGGGTTTGCTCAACACCAACCATTAATTCAAATGATTTACTTAGAAGAAAGTCTCCAACTAAAACGCTACTTTTATTTCCCCAAATTTCATGAGCTGTAGATAATCCACGTCTTTTTTTGCTGTTATCAATAACATCATCGTGTAAAAGAGTTGCTGTATGTATAAATTCAACACATGCTGCCAATTCTATAATATTTTTATCACTGTAATCGCATAATTTTGCGGAAGCTAAACACAACATTGGTCTAATTCTTTTTCCTCCAGCATTGAACACATGTTTAGATATTAATTCAATCAAAGGAATATCGTCGCTTAATCTTCTTTTGATTAGATTATTAACTTTAATAAGATCTTTGTTGACAAGAATTTTAAGTTTAGAAAAATCTTTTTTATTCTTTAAACTTTTCTTTGTATCTAATTTATATAACAGAGCCACGATATAACATTAGTTTTTTTTTTCGTTTTCTCAATATAAAAAGTTTATATTATGTATTAATGCTAAGTTTTTTTAAGAAAAAGAAAATAATACCTGTTATTTATATTTCAGGAATAATTGGTAATGTAGGCGGATTAAGAAATGGGGTCACAATATCCTCAATTGAAAATTTAATTGAAAAAGCTTTTAAAATAAAGAATTCTTCAGCTGTAGCTATAATTATAAATTCACCAGGCGGTTCACCAGTTCAATCTTCACTTATTTATAAAAGAATTAAAGCTCTTGCAAAGAAAAATAAAACCAAAGTTATTTTTTTTGTTGAGGATGTTGCTGCATCTGGTGGTTATTACATAGCTTGTTCAGGGGATGAAATATATGTAGATGAGAATTCTATTGTTGGATCTATTGGTGTTATATATGCAAGTTTTGGGTTTGATAAATTAATAAAAAAATATGGTATAGAAAGACGAATATTTACTACTGGAAAATATAAGTCAATTTTAGATTCTTTTCAGAAAAAAAAAATAGATGATGTAAGGAAATTAAAAAGTATTCAAGTTGAAATTTTTAAAAATTTTCAAGATGTTGTTTTAAAAAGTAGAAAAAAAAAAATTAATCAACAAAATAAAAATATATTTTCAGGAAGTTTTTGGACTGGAAAAGAAGCTGTTAAGTTAGGATTAGTGGATGGAATAGGAGATATGAAAACAATAATAGAGAAGAAATTTGGAAAAAAAATAAAATATATTTTTATAAAACAAAAAAAATCTTTTTTTAAAAGTCTTTTTTCAAAAACTTATAATTCAAAAGACTTAGTTGGTACAAAAAAGATAATTAATGATATGATGTCTTATATTGAAAATAGAAACATTTGGAGTAGATATGGTTTCTAAAAAAAATATTTTATCATTCCAAGATATAATATTTAATCTACAAAGTTTTTGGAGTAAAAATAATTGTACAATAATCCAACCGATAGATTTACAAGTGGGAGCTGGTACTTTTCACCCTGCAACTGTACTTGGTGCATTAGGTAGTAAATCTAGAAATATAGCTTATGTTCAGCCAACAAGAAGACCGACAGATGGAAGATATGGAAAAAATCCTAATAGATTACAACATTATTATCAATTTCAAGTTTTATTGAAACCTGCTCCTAAAAATATACAAAATATTTTTTTAAAAAGTTTGCACTCTATCGGAATTGATCAAAAAAAAAATAATGTTCAATTCAAAGAAGATGATTGGGAAAGCCCAACTCTTGGAGCTTCTGGATTGGGTTGGGAAATTAGATGTAATGGCATGGAAATTTGTCAATACACATATTTTCAACAAATAGGTGGTATTGAATGTAATCCAGTTTCAGTTGAAATAACATATGGATTAGAACGTTTAGCAATGTTTATTCAAAAAGTTAATAATGTTTTTGACATTATTTGGAATATAGATAAAAAAGAAAAAAGAATTATTAAATATAGAGATATTTATCTTGAATCTGAAAAGCAATTTTCAAAATATAACTTTGAACTAGCAAATACAGAATTTTTATTTAAGTGTTTTGAATATGTAGAAAATGAGTGTAAAGAATTACTTAATAACAATTTATCATTACCAGCTTATGAAAATTGTATTAAGGCAAGTCATTATTTTAATATATTAGATGCAAGAGGTGTTATTGGAGTTGCACAAAGACAATCATATATTTTAAAAATAAGATCATTGGTTAAAAGTTGTTGTGAATTATATATAAAACAAGAACTTTAAGTTATATGTCAAAATTATTCATTGAATTATTATCAGAAGAAATTCCTTATTGGTTACAAAAGAATATTGTAGAGCAATTTGCAAATAGATTAACAGATGTAATTATTAATAATAATTTATCATTAATAAAAAAAGTTAATGTAAATTATAATTTTACTTCTCAAAGATTAATTTTTTCATGTGAAAATCTTATTGAAAAACAAAGTAGTTTAATTAAAGAAATAAAAGGTCCATCTATTAGTTCTCCAGAAAGTGCAATAATTGGTTTTTCAAAAAAAATTAAAATTAAAAAAGAAAATTTAAAAAAAAAAGAAATAAAAGGTAAAGAATATTATTTTGCTGAGCAAAAAATAACTGGAAAAAAAACTGAAAATATAATTAAAGAAAATTTAGAAAATATTATTACAACTCTTAACTGGAATAAATCAATGAGATGGATTCATAACAGCATGAAATGGGGGAGACCTATAAAGAACATATTTTTTTATTTTGATAATAAATTTATCGCATTAGATTTTTTAGATCTTTATTCAATAAACAATAATTTCTTTACTTTAGCTCATAAAAAAATTGATAAAAAAATTAAATTTAAAAATTTTGATGAATATAAAAAAAAATTAATTAGTTCTAAGGTTATTATTGAACAAAATAAAAGAGAAGAAAGAATCGAGAAAAAAATTAAAGCCTTTTGTAAAGAAAAAAAGATTTTTTTAAAAAATGAACATATTCCATTAATTTCTTTAAATGCTGGTTTAAACGAATATCCAGATATTTTATTTGGGAAAATTGAAAAGGGTTATATGTCACTACCTCAAGAAATATTAGAAGTGGTAATGATTAATGACCAAGATTTTATACCATTGTTTGATAATAATAATCTAAGTCAATATTTTGTAATTATTGTAGATTATGTTGAAAAAAAATTCCAAAAAACCATTATTGAAGATAATGAGAAAGTTTTACAAGCAAGATTTGAGGATGCTGCTTTTTATTGGAAAAATGATTTAAAAATAAAATTAGAAAAAAGAAAACAATTATTATCAGATATTCAATTCCATCAAAAATTGGGTTCCTTCGAAGATAAAACTAAAAGATTAGAATATTTTGCTACAAATTTAGCATTTCAATTAAATTTTAAAATCAATTCAAATGATTTAATTCAAGCAGTAAAATTATCAAAACTTGATTTGACAACCGGATTAGTTCGTGAATTCCCAGAATTACAAGGAATTATAGGAGGGTATATTGCGGAGGTAGAAAAAAAAAATCAAAATATTTGTTTATCAATAAAAGAACAATATCTTCCTAAAGGACCTTCAGATAAATGTCCTAAAAATAATTTAAGTATTTTGCTTTCTTTCTCTGATAAACTTGATACTCTTCTTGGCTTTTTTTTAATAGATGAAGCACCTACATCATCCAAAGATCCTTATGCATTAAGAAGATCTGCTTTAGGGATTTTAAGAATAATTATTGAAAATAATTTAAAAATTGAATTTAAAGAATTTTTTAATAATACGCTTTTAGATAAATATAATTTAGAAAATATAAATAATGATAAAATTAAAAATTTAATGAATTTTTTAATTGAAAGATTTAAATTTTTTTTAAGATCAATTACTAAAAAACAGGATGTAGTAAATGCTTTTTTTATTGAAAAGTCCACTAGTTATAATTTTCTTAATCTTTATAGAAAATTTTTAGCTTTGAATGAATTTGTTAATAAAAATGAAGGAAAAAGAATTATAGAATTAAATAAACGAGTTTCAAATATAGTAACAATCGAAAGAAAAAAAATAGATATAAATAATTTTATTAATAAAGATTTATTAAAAGAAGGGCCTGAAAAAGATTTAGTTCATGAATTGGATAAACTTAAGAATAAAATTGCTAATGAAGAAGAAGATTTTAAAAGCGTGTTAAATTCAATTTCTAACTTATATAATCCGTTAAATAATTTTTTTGATAATGTTATGGTAAACGTTGATGATATTAAAATTAAAAATAATAGGCTTTCGATTTTAAAAAAAGTTTTAGATACATTAAAAATCTATGCTGATTTTTCTAAAATACAAAAATAAAAATTCTTATGAATATAAAAGAAATAAAAAAAAATGGTAAAATTGCTTTAGCAAACGCATTAGTTGAAATCGAAAAGAATCCTTTTGATAAGAAAAATCTTTCTTTATTAACAGAAGCATACAATGCTAAAAATGGTAATATTCTTGGTATAACAGGCCCTCCTGGTGTTGGAAAATCAAGTTTGATAAAAGATTTGATTAAATATTATAGAGATAGAAAAAAAACTATAGCAGTAATAGCAGTAGACCCATCATCAAAAAAAACTAAAGGCGCTTTATTAGGAGATAGAATTAGACTTGAAACTAATCCAAGTGATAATGGAGTTTTTATTAGATCTATGGCTGCTAGAGATAAATTAGGAGGACTTGCTTCAATTACTTTATCGTCAGCATTTTTACTTAATGCAATTTTTGATTTAACAATAATTGAAACTGTAGGTGTTGGACAATCAGAAACAGATATTTCTAATATTGCTGATACTGTTTTATTTTGTGTTCAACCAGGTTCTGGAGATGCTTTACAATTCATGAAAGCAGGAATTGTTGAAATACCAGATATTATTACAATAACTAAGTCTGATTTAGGACAAATTGCCGTTAATACTTACAATGATATTGTTAATTCTATCAAAATTGGAAATTATTCTAAACAACAAGATATTCCTATAATTTCTATTTCATCTAAAGATGATAAAAACATTCAAGATTTGATTAATAAAATTGAAAAGCATCAAAAAAATAATTTAAAGTATAAAAATGTAAAAAAAGAGATCAGAAGTTTATTTTGGTTAGAAGAATCTATTAAAGAACAATTTGGTATAATTGGTTTAAAGAAATTAAAAAAAATTAAAATTAATAAAGATTCGCCTTTTTTACAATTTTTAAAATTTATTAAATAATTAAAATATTTTTTTCTTTTTTTATTTTTTTTATTTTATCTAAATAGATGATTGCTAAAGCAATATTTTTATAATGGGAAGTTGTTGTTCCAATTAATTGATTTTTATAGATTATTTCTTTAGGTGAACTAAAATTCATTTTTAAAGATTTAACAACATATAATTTTTTTTTTAAAGTACCTTTATTTTTCATTTTAATTGTAACTTCTTGTCCAATAAAACATCCTTTCTTCCAACAAATAGCATTTAGATTCTCAAAATTATACTGTAATAAATAAGCTTTATTATATAAATTATCTTTTTTAATATCAGGAATGCAGTTTAAAATTCTTAGTTCGTCATATTTTTTTTGATTTAATACTATTTGCTTATCTTTTATAATTTTAAATATTTCTTTTTCGTCTTTTTTTGTATCACAGATAATTCTTGATCCTAAATTAATATTTCTAGGATCGTTAAAATATTTTATAGAATCTTTTTTTTTATATTCTCCTAATTTATTTGTAAGTTTCAAAACTTTATTTATTGATTTACCAAAGAAAAGAAAATAGGAATAAATTTTTTTTTCACCAATTTCAACATCACTGTTTAATTTATATAAGTTTAATTTTTCCTTTAATTTTTTGATGTCATCACTTGGAGTATCTAAATAAATTTCTTTTGTATCTTGAAGTAAAAAGAAATCATGTAATAGTTTTCCTTGTGCTGTTAATAAAGTAGAATAAAGAACACGACTTTTCTTTAACTTTTTAATATTATTTGTAATAATTCCTTGTAAGAATGAAACTGTATCTTTACCTTTTATACAAAGCATAGATTTTTTTTTGACTTTATAGTAATACATAAAAATATAAATATAAAATACTTGCTAAATAATTTTTATGAAAGTACTTTTTATCACTTCAACTAGAATAGGAGACGCAGTTTTATCTACTAGCGTTTTAAAACATATAAATAATAAATTTCCACATTGTTCTTTGTATATTGCTACTGGTAATTTACCAGCTTTATTATTTAAAAATTTTAATAATGTAAAAGAAGTTTTTATTTTAAGAAAAGATTTTTTTAAAACTCATTGGTTAAAACTTTGGATAAAAACTTTTTTTAATAATTGGGATATTATTATTGATTTAAGAGGTTCAATTATTAGTTATCTTCTTTTTCATCGAAAAAGATATATTTATAAATCAATTAATAAAAACATTCATAGATTAGATGAATTAGCACTTTTGATGAAAATAAAATCATTACCTTTGCCTTATATTCCTATTTTGAAAAATGATATTAAAAAAATTTCTAAAGATTTTTTAAAACTTAATAACCCTATAGCTATTGGAGCTTCAGCAAATTGGCCAGCAAAAATTTGGCCATCTAAAATGTTTGTAAAATTAATTAAAAAAATGTTAAAAGATAAAAAAATTGGTAAAGGAAGAACAGTAGTTTTTTTTGGTTCTTTAAAAGATCGTCAAAATATTAAAAAAATTACAAAATATCTTAAAAATTTTAAAACAATAAATTTTTGTGGAAAATTAAATTTAATTGAAGTCGCTTCATATCTTAAAAAATGTAAAATTTTTATTGGTAACGACTCTGGTTTAATGCATATAGCTTCAGCTACTGGAATTCCTACTTTAGGATTATTTGGACCAAGTTTAGAAATTCGTTATTCACCAAAAGGAAAAAATGCTCATTATATTCGTACTAAAAAAACCTTTAATCAATTAACAGGAAAAAAGAATTTTGATTGGAATACAAAAAAAAATTTAATGAATTCACTTTCAGCAAATGATGTTTTTAAGAAAATTAAAAAAATTTTAAAATAAATTTTTTAACATTTAACTTTCAACAAATCTTTTAAATTAGTTGTAAAGTTTGATGAACATTTACTTCTTTTCATTAACCATTTTTTTTTTACGCCTTCAGATGCAATACGAAGAGAATTTTTCCCATATTTTTGATTTATAGAATCAAACGTTGTCATTAAAACATTATCTTTTTTATTATTTTTCTTAAATAAATTTAAATCTGTATCTTTAGTCTCTAAACCAGATAAAACAATACCAGCTTTTTGATATAAATATCCCTTTTTAAAAATTTTATTTAAACCGTTTAAAACTTTTTTGTTTAAAATAATTGTATTATTTGTTGGAAAATCTAAAGGAATAGAAATGCTATTTATATAACGTTTTTCTGAATTAATATTAAACGGGCTAGTTCTAATATAAAGATTGATATTATTAGCCACTAATCCTTCATTTCTTATTTTTTCCGCTGCTCTTGTTATATAAGTAGAAACAGCTTCTCTCATATCTTTTATATGATTTATTTTTTTTCCAAAAGATCTTGATACACAACAACTTTTTTTTAATTTAAAATTGTTTTCTAATTCATAACAAGGTATTCCATTTAATTCCATTTTTGTTTTTAAACCTAATATATTTATATTCTTTCTTATCCATCCATTATCTTGTTGTATAAATTCATAAGCATTATTAATATTATTTTTTATTAATAACTGAGATAATTTATTTCCAATTCCCCAAACTTTTTTTATTTTTATTTTTTTTAGAATTGCATTTTTATTTTTTATTTTTGTAATATCAAAAACACCTTTAATTTTAGGATTATCTTTTACAATATGATTAGCAACTTTTGCAAGTGTTTTAGTCTCACCAATTCCTATACTTACAGGAATACCAGTCCATTGAAATATAATTTGTCTTATTTGCATTGCATATTTAGAATAATTATAAATTTTTTTAAGACTCGATATTTCCATAAAAGCTTCATCAATTGAATAAATTTCTATATTAGGAAAAAATTGTTCTAGTATTTTCATAACCCTATTTGACATACTTCCATATAAAGTGTAATTAGAAGAAAAAACTTTTACGTTATATTTTTCTATGATTTTTTTTGCTTTAAATAAAGGTTCGCCCATTTTGATACCTAGAGCTTTTGCCTCATTTGTTCTTGTAATAATACAACCATCATTATTTGATAAAACTACTACAGGTTTATTATTAAGTTTAGGATTAAAAACTCTCTCACATGAAGCATAAAAAGAATTACAATCTGCTAAAGCAAATACTTTTTTTTTATCTTTAATATACACTATGAATTACTTTGGTAACTGTTCCCCATATAAATATATCCGATTCGTTATTTATTTTGATGTTTTTGTAGTCTTCATTGTCTGAAGCTAATAAGAATTTTTTATTTGAGATTTTAAGCCTTTTAACTGTTAACTCACCGTTAATAGATACTATGATTATAGAATTATTTTTAGGCTTTATGCTTTTATCTACAATGAGCAGATCTCCTGAATGGATCCCAGCCTGTAACATGCAGTTTCCTTGGGATTTTACTATAAAAGTAGCTAAAGGATTCTTTATTAAATATTCGTTTAAATCAATTTCTCCTTCTAAATAATCATTAGCTGGAGAAGGAAAACCTGCACATACAGAGTTTAAATATAATGCTATTTTCATCGTTTAAATGTTCATGTTTTGTTCTTTTTTATATTGTTTTTTTTATAAAGTCAAGATGGTTCTTGGCTTACATCAATTATGTTAAAATACAGTTATTATTTATTTTTAATTTACCTAGGAGGTACATAATGGCTGAAGAACTTTCATTCTATGATGTTAAAACAAAGAAAAAATTTACAACATCAGATTATAGAATTGAAGATAAATCTGGCAGAAAATTTGCAGTAACTAAATCTCAAGAAGGATCTCACGAATGCTGGAGAGTGGTTTCAAAAGATTTTGCTGCTGCGAATGGCGGATAGTTAAAAAACTAATTAATTAAGATGTAGCTAACTTTATAAAGATAGCTGCATCTTAATGTTAAATTATGGTGCCGCCAAGTAGAATTGAACTACCGACCCCACCATTACCAATGGTGTGCTCTACCACTGAGCTATGGCGGCTTAATTATTTATATAATTGACATATCAATTAAAAGATATCAATAAAAAATTATAATTTTAAATTAAAAGATATTAAAAATATTGTTAAAAAGTATAATTTCATAAAAGTTTAAAATTTTTAAATTGAATGGTTATAAAAAATAAGATAAAAAAAGAAAAGTTTTTAAAAGAACAAAAAAAATTAGAATTAAAATTAAGAGAAAATTTAATAAGAAGAAAGGTAAAAAAAAAAACTTATGACAATAATGTCTGATAAATGGATTAAAAAAATGGTTAGTGATAAACAAATGATAACACCATTTGAAAGTGATCAAATTAGAAAAGGAGGAATCTCTTATGGAGTCTCTTCTTATGGATACGATGCAAGAGTTTCTAATAATTTTAAAGTATTTACAAATGTTGACTCAGCTGTTGTGGATCCAAAAAATTTTTCAAATCAAAGTTTTGTTGATAGAAAAACAGATGTTTGTGTTATACCACCAAATAGTTTTGCTTTAGCTAGCACTGTAGAATATTTTAAAATACCAAGAGATATTATGGTTATTTGTTTAGGAAAATCGACATATGCTCGTTGTGGAATAATAGTTAATGTAACTCCATTAGAACCAGAATGGGAAGGACATGTAACATTAGAATTTTCAAATACCACACCTTTACCTGCAAAAATTTATGCAAATGAAGGTGCTTGCCAATTTCTTTTTTTAAAAGGTGATGTAGAGTGTGAAACATCGTATGCAGATAGAAAAGGAAAATATCAAGGACAAAAAGGCGTAACATTGCCAAAACTCTAATTAATCACTATCTAAATAGAATGGAAAAAATATCTATACAAGGCGGTAACCCACTTTTTGGTAAAGTTGAAATAAGTGGATCAAAAAATTCTTCTTTATCAATTTTAGCAACTTGTTTATTAACAGATAAAAAAATCTCTATTTCTAATGTTCCAAAATTAACAGATACATTCTTTTTTCTAGAATTATTATCTTCTTTTGGAGTAGAAATTAAAGGATTGAATGATTTTAAAAATGCAAAAAAAATTGTTTTGAATGCAAAAAATATTACTAATAACAAAGCCCCCTATAATTTAGTAAAAAAAATGAGAGCATCAATTTTAGTTTTAGGGCCTTTATTAGCAAGAACAGGTAAAGCTACAGTTTCTTTACCAGGAGGTTGTTTAATAGGTTCAAGACCTGTAGATATCCATCTAGAAGCTTTAAAAAAATTAGGAGCAAATATTTCAATTGAAAAAGGATATATACATGCAGAAGCTCAAAATGGATTAAAAGGAAATAAAATTATTTTTCCTAAAGTTTCTGTAGGAGCAACTGTTAATACTTTAATGGCTGCTGTTTTAGCTAAAGGTAATACAGAAATTTATAACGCTGCAAAAGAACCAGAAATTGAAGATCTTGGTAATTGTTTAAAATCTATGGGAGCAAAAATTGAAGGTTTAGGAACAAACAGGATTCTAATAGAAGGTATTACAAAATTAAAAGAAATAAATTATGAAGTTATGTTTGATAGAATAGAAGTTGGAACATATGCTTTAGCTGTTGCTATTGCTGGTGGTGAAATAGAATTATTAGGGGCTAAAAAAAAAGTACTAAATTTTTTCTTAAATGTATTAGAAACTATAGGAGTAAAATATGTAATTACAGAAAATAGTATAATTTTTAAAAGAAATTCAAATTCATTAAATCCAATTGATATTACCACCGAACCCTATCCTGGATTCCCAACAGATTTGCAGGCACAATTAATGGCTGCAATGACTGTATCAAACGGAACATCTGTTATAACAGAAAATATATTTGAAAATAGATTTATGCATGCTCCTGAACTGATGAGAATGGGAGCAAAAATTAAATTAAAAGGTAATTTAGCTATTATAGAAGGAGTAAAAAAGTTAAAAGGGGCTGAAGTAATGGCAACTGATTTAAGAGCCTCTGTTTCGTTAGTTTTAGCAGGCTTAGTAGCTGATGGAATAACAAATATAAATAGAATTTATCATATTGATAGAGGTTATCAAAATATTGTAGAAAAACTTAAAGCATGTGGAGCAAATATTAATAGAGTGTGATTATGAAAATAAATTCAAAAATTGTTTTAGCTATTCCAAAAGGGCGAATTTCAGAAGAAATAATTTCATTACTTTCTTCATTAAATATAAAACCAGAAAAAGATTTTTTCAAGAATGAGAATAGAAAACTTTTATTTGATACTAATACAAAAAACTTTTTTTTTACTAAAGTTAGAAACTTCGATGTTCCCACAATTGTTGCTTTTGGAGGTGCTGATTTTGGAATTGTAGGTAGTGATGTTTTAAATGAGTTTGATTACGAAGAAATTTATTCACCAATAGATTTGAATCTCGGAAAATGTTCTATGGTTTTAGCAAAAAGTAAAAATAAAAATTTTAATTATATTGATTCAACTAATGTAATTAAAGTTGCAACAAAATATCCAATAACAACACAAAATTTTTTTGAAAGTAAGGGTAAACAAGTTGAATCTATTAAATTAAATGGCGCTATAGAAATAGCTCCTCAATTAGGAATTTCTGAAATGATCGTGGATTTAGTTTCTACAGGAAAAACATTAAAAGAAAATAATCTTGAAGTTGTTGAAAAAATAAGTGAAATATCTTCTAAATTAATTGTAAATCGTGTTTCATTAAAAACTAAATCAGAAGATATTAATAATGTCATAAATCTTTTTGAGAAAAAATAGTATGGATAAAAAAATAATTTATAAAACAAATGATATTAATAATTTTATTAAATTTATTATAAATAAAAATACATCTTTAAATATTAAAGTTGAAAAAGAAGTTGAAAAAATATTTTATAATATAAGAACTAAAGGAGACACAGCGCTTTTTAATTATGCAAAGAAATTTGATAGGTGTAAATTAAATTCAAAAAATATTAAAATAAATAAAAATACAATAAAATCCTGTGCTAAAAAATGCCCTAAAGATATAACTAATGCGTTATTATTTTCAGCTTCTAGAATAAAAAAGTTTCATTTACATCAAATACCAAAAAATTATAAATATAAAGATAATAAAGGCGTTGTTTTAGGTTCTGAATGGAAATCTTTAAGCTCTGTTGGAGTGTATGTACCAGGAGGTACAGCAACTTATCCTAGCTCTATATTAATGAATACAATTCCTGCAAAAATAGCTGGGGTGAAAAAAGTAGTAATGGTAATTCCACAAAAAGATTTAAGATTAAATCCAATAATAGCAAAAGCAGCAGAAATTGCTGGTATAGATATGATATATAGAGTAGGGGGAGCTCATTCAATAGCAGCACTTGCTTGGGGAACTAAATCTATAGAAAAAGTTGATAAAATAGTTGGTCCTGGAAATATTTACGTAACTATAGCTAAAAAAAAAATTTATGGTGATGTTGGTATAGATATGATAGCTGGACCATCAGAAATACTAGTTGTATCTGACAAAAAAAATAATCCTAATTGGATTGCAGCTGATTTATTATCTCAAGCTGAACATGATGTAAATTCAAGATCCATATTAATAACTAATGATTTAGTGTTTGCTAAGAATGTGCTTCAATCTATTAATATGATTTTAAAAAGATTACCTAGATCAAAGATTGCTTCAGAAAGTTGGAAAAAAAATGGTAAAATAATTATTTTAAAGAATCTTTTTAATTCTCATACAATTATCAATCAACTAGCACCAGAACACTTAGAATTAGCATTAGATAAACCTGAAAAAATTTTTAATAAAGTGGAAAATGCAGGGTCAGTTTTCTTAGGAAGATATACTCCTGAAGCAATAGGTGATTATGTTGCCGGACCAAATCATGTTTTACCAACAGGTAGAACAGCAAGATTTTCTTCTGGTTTAGGAGTTATTGATTTTTTAAAAAAAATAACATTCACTAAGTGTGATAAAAAAAGCTTGCATTTATTATCTAATTCGGCCATAAAAATAGCAGAAGCAGAAGGGTTATTTGGACACGCTTTATCGATTGATATAAGGAAAAATAAAAATGGTTAAAGAAGAATCTTTAGAATTTACTGGTCTAGTTTTAGAATTATTACCTAATGCTATGTTCAAAGTTAAACTTGAAAATGATCATGAAGTTTTAGCTCACACTTCTGGTAAATTAAGGAAAAATAGAATTAGAGTTTTAGTAGGTGATAAAGTGGATGTTGAAATGACACCTTATGATTTAACTAAAGGACGAATAGTTTATAGGCATAAAGATTAATTTTTTTAACTAGTTTTACAGTATTGTATTTTGATTTCTATAAAAAATAAGACTATATTAAAACCTTTTAATATTTATGCCCAGGTAGCTCAGTCGGTAGAGCAAAGGACTGAAAATCCTTGTGTCGGTGGTTCGATTCCGCCCC
>MDSY01077331.1_pt1 | contig 17685 bp, 26 predicted proteins | sample 811131 | NCBI WGS metagenome assembly MDSY01 (sample SAMN05326643, study PRJNA326480) | marine metagenome | isolation source: seawater | place: Atlantic Ocean: South West | collected 2010
AACTGTTCCGTTATCCTGTGTACCGTCTTGCATTCCTGTAATATCGGGCGGAGTTGGCATCTTAATTGGTTTGATTTGCTTGGGCATTGGTGATTCAACTTTTTCAGAAATACTTTCAACTGAATCTACACCCATTATACCTTGCAGTTTCAAAAACATTTTTTCTGCCTGTGGCATAGCATTATTTGTAATACCTGCTTGAAAAGCTTCATAGTCGTTATCTAACACTGTTTGGCGTAATTTACTTGCACTCATACCTGTTGCATCTTCAGCATCAGGATCTCTTGTTAGTCTTACAAGATCAATAGTTTTAAAATTATAATCATGTAGGTCTTTTTTCTGTCCGTTGTATGCTTGGATTACTTTTCCCATCTTAGGTTCACCTTCAAGATAAATTAATTTAGTGTAACCCATTTTATGTAATCTGTCAGCGGCAATTAATGCACTTTTTGCCAATCCAACTGCTATACCTTGAAAACTTATTTGTGCCCAGTCTAGTTTTTCTTGTGCTGATAAAGGATCGGTAGGAAGTTTTGCAGGTCTGTCACTTAAAAATAAAAAAGCATCACCAGGTTGTTTTTTGATTTCCTCTACTAATAGTTCGTGTCCATTTGTGGCAGGATTTAGTCTACCAAAAGCAAATGCCGCAGTTTTATCAATATCTTCAAAAAACTGTCGTAGCCTCATGCATAATCCCCTTGAGAGATCTGCTCCATTTCTTCATTATAAATTTTATCAAATAATGCTTTTCTGTGATCATTTTTAAAAATATCATCTGGCATTCTTGCCATGTTGTATTTTTTGCAATATGAATTAATACCTCTATTAATCATCGGCATCATATATTCTTTAGGGTCAAAGTCTTTAGGACCTCTATGCATATCTGCAACTTTGGATATTGTTGGATAATATTCTTTACGATAAAATTCTTTGTCGTTCTTCATATGCACATGAGCATCATCAACTATATCGAACGGTAATTCTTCTTCTAATTTTGTTTCGGAAATAATTTCTTTTATTGCTACCATTTTCTACAACTCCAGTACCTTGCTTTTGTTCTTGGTCCTGGGTTGTCGCAGTTATGTCTAGCTCTAAAACTTCTGCGTCTCGCAGGATTACTCTTTTTAATTCTCATGTTAGGATCGCCGAAGTTTACTTTTTTGATATTTTTTGTTTTGGGATCTCTTACATACACTTTAAACTTTTTAACGTCTCCTCGCATTGGTTTACCCAATTTAACTTTACGCCCACGATATTCTGCTTCGTCTAATAGATTTTCTTCTCCATATGTCTCGCAAATATCATTACCACAACCACAATTTTCATCTTCGTTAAACCACATAACGCCATATTCTTCAAAAAAGTCGTCACCGTCATATGTTTCTTCTGTAAGATCTGTTTGTTGGTCTGTGCTTATTTCGATATCAAAATCCTCAAAACCTTCAGCAAAAAGGTATGCACTTAATCTGTCTGCATATTCGTCTGATTCTTGATCATTTAAGAGTCTTTCAAGTGGAATATGATATACAGTAGCACCTTGTTCTGTTTCATATTTTTCGTTGTTTGGAAAAACTGATTCATCTAAACTTTCAGCTAGTTCATCATTTTTTTCTAGTACAACTCTTACAAAATGTTCCACAGTTTTCTCCTTAGTGATTTAATACTATACTATTTATTGTACCATCTGTCCAATCAGATACATATATTCTTATCCAAACAAAGTTACCAGTGAAGTTTTTAATGACAGAGCCATTACCGTTATCACTTCCTGTGCTATCGCCTAAATTAGAATGTTCTGTTGAGCTTAATGTAAACCAATCGCTACTAGCAGGTGCAGTAGCTAATGTAGCTTGGGTAACAATTTTACCTAAAAATCCTGTTACATTGTATTGTACACTATGTAAACCGTCTGATCTTCCATAATATCCATCACCTTTTAGCTTGTCAGATGTTCTTGTCTCAGTGGTACTGTCTCCAGGGTGCGTTAATTGCGTCTGGTTTGCTGAGTCTACTACAAAATTAAATGTTTCACTGTTTGCTGGCATAAACTTATTTATCTATATTTTGCTGTGTTACAAGTTTGTCAGTCCTTGTAATACAATTACCAGCCATTATATTAATTAACATGAGAATAGAATCATCTTTTACATACATGTATCTACCATGTACAAATCCAGAAGTTCTTATATTTTTTAAAGTATCTTTACTTATTTTTATCTTGGCTTTATTTCTATCACACCAATCTGCTAAATTACTAGGAATCTTTTTGTAACCAAATGTACACTTATATCCATAAGGAAAATCATCGTCAACAATTATAGTATTTTTATTTGCTTGTAAAAAATTTAAGCTATTTGAACTAGGTTCGTAAAATAATTCTACACTATTGACTTTTTTTATAATTTCTTTTAACCAAGATTTATCATTAGAATATATACATAAATTATTTACTTCACACCGTAATTTATAGTCATCATTGTTGTTAGCAAAAAAATTATATAAAATTTTTGCATCTAAGAAGTCTTTAGTATCTATACTTTTCTGTTTTAAGGCAGATTTAATCCAAAGAGGTAAGCCTGACTCATACTTATTTTGTATGTCATCTAAAGTTATCTTTGCCTGACCTAAATTTTTGTTTCTAAAAATACTTATTAAAGGATTAAAACATGTAACACAATATAAGTATTGGTTATAAAACAGTTTCTTTGTTTGTAGTTTTTTCAATTTTTTCCTTTTTAAATTGAAGTTTTAGAGAGTCATTAGATGATAAAATAATTTTACATTTACCACCGTCTTTGAGTTCACCAAATAACATCGCTCTACTTAATGGTTTTTTGATTTCTCTATCAATCACCCTTTGTAGAGGTCTAGCACCCATTTTCCTATCATATCCTTTTTCAACTAGATAATCAAGTGCTGGGTCATCTATAGTAAGATTTATGTTCTTACCATCGATCTGTTGTCTAAGTGCAAGTAAAAATTTACCAACAATTTTTAACATTACTTCTTTACTTAATTTACCAAAGGTTATTACTCCATCTAATCTATTCCTAAATTCTGGAGCAAAAAATCTCTTCAATTCTTCATCTTCGTATTCATCTTCCCAATCATCACCAAATCCTATAGTTCCTCTTTCAGCTTGTTCTGCACCTAAATTAGTTGTTAGAATCAAAACTGAGTTTCTTGCATCTGCTTCTTTGCCATTACTTCCTGTTAGTTTTCCATTGTCCATAATTTGTAATAAAATTTGAGAAACATCTGGATGTGCCTTTTCTACTTCATCAAGTAGTAAAACACAGTTTGGGTTTTCTTGTAGTTTTGTAATTAACAATCCGTGATTTTCTTCATAACCTACATAGCCCGGTGGAGAACCAATTAATTTAGCAACGGCATGTTTTTCTTGATATTCACTCATATCAAAACGAACTAATTTTACGCCCAAATGATTGGCTAATTGCTTTGCAGTTTCTGTTTTACCAGTACCAGTAGGCCCCATAAAAATAAAACTTCCTATAGGTTTATTTTCTTCTTTTAATCCTGCTTGTGCAACTAAAATTTTATCAACAATATCTTCAACTGCTTTGTCTTGTCCATAAACACTTGTTTTAATATTTTTTTCAAGATTTGCTAAATTATCATTTTCTTTTTCAGCTACTTGTTCTTCAGGTAATTGTACAACTTTTGCTAATTCAAACTGGATATTTTTATCATTTACAATTTTTACTTTAGATTCTTCTTTTAAGTTAAATCTTGAACAAGCTAGATCAATTAAATCAATTGCTTTATCAGGAAGTTTTTTATCAGTCTGATATTTTACACTTAATTTAATTGCACTATCAATAGCTTCATCTGTAATTACTGTTTTATGAAAATCTTCATAATATTTTTTCACACCCATTAAAATGTCCATTGTAATTTCAGGTGATGGTTCATCAACAGTCACTCTTTGGAACCGTCTCATCAAAGCACGATCTTTTTCAAAATATTTTCTATATTCTTCCCAAGTGGTTGATGCGACAACTTTTATATTTCCTTTACTCAAAGCAGGTTTAAGCATGTTAGCTAAATCATTAGAGGAGTTTGGTCCTCCTGATCCAGCTCCGCTTATCATATGTGCTTCGTCTATAAACATAATTGTGTTGCCTTTGTTTTTCAAACCGGCTAAAACAAGTTTAAAACGTTCTTCAAAATCACCTCTATATTTAGAACCTGCTAATAATGAACCTATGTCTAACATATATACATTATAGTCCTGTAAAAATTTAGGACATTGTTTGTTTTCAATTTTAAAAGCTAGTCCTTCAGCTATTGCAGTTTTACCAACTCCAGGATCTCCAACTAATAACACATTATTTTTATTACGTCTACCTAAAGCTAATGCAATACTATCAAGTTCATCCTCTCTGCCAATAACTGGATCAATTTTATTTTGTTTTACTTCATGATTTAAATGAGTTGTAAATGCACGTAACGCTCTTTGAGCTTGTCCACTCATTTCTTCATCTTCTAAGTCCAGTATTTCGTTTTGCAAATAGTCTGCTAATTTATCTTTTACAACACCACCTTTTTCAAGATAATAATTGGCCACAGATTTCTTTTCAGAAAGTATACTTAAAACTACGTCAGCTAAGTCAATATGAGATCTACCACTAAACAATGTTTGTGTGAAAGCTCTGTTAAGAACACGTTCTACAGTTTGTGTTTTTTTAGGTTTTAACTTTTCTTCTGTTTTAATATCTTCACACGAAGTTTTTAAATGATGTTCTAAATTTGTTTTTATAAAATCGACATCTGCTCCATAACCTTTTAGCATATTGTATAAAGATTCGCTACACATCATAGCGAACAGAAGATGTTCTAATGTGACATATTCGTGTCCAAGATTTTTTGCATCTTTTATAGACTTTTCAAATACTAACTTTAAATCTTCGCTTGGTTCTACCATTATTTTTCCTTATATCTAACTTATTTACATTATACAAAATACACAAAATAAGTCAACTTATTTGGTAATATTGCTTTTAAACTGTTTTATCTCTTCTATTTGTTCCTCAGTCAATTTTGGCATTGTGCAACCTACTTCTATAAACAAGTTACCTTTAATCTTATTATTTACATTCGGAGCACCATACCCGTTAACACTAAAGACTGTACCTGGATTTGTGCCATTTGGTATTTTTAAGTTTATTGACCCTCCTTCTGGTGTGTTTATCTTTTTATTACAGCCGGTCAATAGATCTAGTGCATCTACCAGTACTTTTGTATATATATTGTCACCATCTCTGTTAAAACTAGGATGTCCTTTGATTTGTATAGATACTATTAAATCACCTCTTGGAAACTCCTTCATAGTTTTATCGCCATATCCTGGATATTTTACTACATCGTTTTGTTTCACTCCTGGAGGTATTCTAATATCTAAAACTTCATGACCTCCTTGTGGTAAGTTATATGTAATAGTTGTATTTTTTCCTGTAAAAATGTCTCCAAAATCTATTGTATAATTTAATCTTATATCTTTATTTTTATATGTCTGTCTTTGTTGGCGTCCAGGCCCACCCATTCCAAATCCTTGCCCAAACATAGAGAAGATATCATTTATATCTACACCACCGTTGAAAGAATAAGTTCGCGTGTGTGGATTAAAATTTTGTTGTGGATCTGCTGTACCAAATTGGTCGTAATTACTACGTTTTTGTTGGTCTTTTAATACTTCATAAGCTTCTGTTATTTTTGCAAACTTATTAGAATCGCCACCTTTATCGGGATGGTTTTCCATTGCAAGTTTTCGATATGCTTTTTTAATATCTGAAGCTGATGCAGTTTTACTGATACCCAAAGTTGAATAGTAGTCCATACTACTACTTATTTACAGAGTAACTACCTTTGCTTCAATTAGGCGTTTTCTGTTGGCCATGTGTGCTTCATGTATATCGTCTTTAGATTGTCCATGATATGCCACTCCGTATCCTTGTGATATCATTATTTCAGTAAGTTTTTTTTGTGCATCTTCTTTACTGTCGTATACTAAAAAATCTCCTAGTATTCTACCAAACTTACCTTTTTTGTCTTCACCTGATTTGTCTATCTCAGTTTTTAAAATTTGCATTGACCCTATAGGTAGATAGGCTTTTACATATTCTTTTGATGCAAGACCAAACTTTTTTTCTACCTTATCTCTAGTTCTAGATTCTGGTGTATCTATGCCCATCATTCTGACACGTTCTTTGTGCATCCATACACCGAATCCTAAGTCAATATCAACATCGACGGTATCTCCGTCAACTACCCTTAAAATTTTTGCCCTGTACTCATACATATTACAACCCTTTTAGTTTCTATTTGCGAGTGGATTATCAAGAGCTCTTTGTAATTGCTTCTCCATGTCTGCTTCTAGATCTTTTATTTTGCTTTCTAAAAGTTCTTTAGTTGTAGAGTTTTCTCTAATAAGCATGTCCTTTTGTGCAACATATTGATTTAACAAGTCGTCACGTTTAGTATCAAATCTAGTTTCAGCGTCATCTATTAATGTCCTAGTTTTAGTTTCAACTTCATTAATATCATCTTCTACTTTATCTATAATCTTCTCTAAACGCACTATGTCGTCACGCAGGCCATTTTTTATATCTCTTGAATAATCTAAAGCCTCATCTAACTTTGTATTTATAACATCCATACGTGCATTTACTTGTCCTGTATCTATGTTCGCAATGATATCTTTCATGTTTGAATAATCTTTATAAAATTCAAATCCTGCCCATAGTCCACCACCTAGTGTACCCAAAAGAGGTAATATTAGTAAAAGTTTTCCTCCACTTAATTTTATACCCCCATATTCAACTTCAGCCATTTTTTTCTCCTATTTTAAATTATATTGCAAATCTTCTAATTGATCATACTTAGGATCATTTAAAAACCATCTAGCAAAATGGTGATCCACAGTAGGCTTATCTGGATAAAATGCAATTTGTTCCATTTCTTTTTTATTATAATCAAAACCTGGCACAAAAGAAATAAGTGCAAGGAGTTGTCGTTGTACTAACATTTGTTGTTCAATAGTTACTGCGTTTTCAATTTTCTTTGTAAGTTCATTAGCCTTTATAGCAATTAACATTTTTAGCTTGTCATTTCTACTATTTTCTTTTTTCTTAGCTTTTGGCTCTTCTTTAGTTTCTTCTTTTAATTGTGCAATTTCTTTTTCAATATCATCTTCTTGTTCTTGTTTGCCTCCGATTGAACCATCTTTTTCACCTGGTGTTTTGTTATTTTCTTTGGACTTTTGTTTATCTTCTTTCTTCTCTTCTTCTTTTTCTTCAATCTCTGTAGACTCTTCTGTTAATTCTTCAACTTCTTCTTTTGCCTCATCAGCATTTGGATTGTTAGTTTCTTCTTCTAATGAAGCAAGTTCTCTTTCTATACTATCTTCCATTGCTGTTAAGTCAGATTGTACAATATCAACGTCTGGGACTTGTACTGTTTCGGTTGTTGTATCAACTGTTGGTTGCACAAAATTTTGTACTGTAGGCAATCCTTCAATTTGTAAACCTGTATTAATATCTCCTACCACAATTTCAGTATCTAGTATTTCTTCAATTGGATCTACATTTATTCCGTCGTCAACAATTTGTATTGGTGAAATATAGCCTGCACAAGTTTCGTCATATTGTGGATCAAAACTACATTGTTGATTGAAGTATGCAACATCGTAACCTATACAAGTTGTTTCGTATAACGGATCTATGTTACATTTTGCTTCTGTATATCCTGTGCATGTTGCATCAAATAATGGATCTAATGCACATTGTTGATTTAGATATGCAGTTGCATAACCGGGACAACTTTTGTCATATAATGGATCAAGGGCACATTGTTGATTAAGATATGCAGTTGCGTAACCAGTACACCCTGCATCATATAAAGGATCGAGACTACATTGTTGATTGTAATATGCAGTTGCATATCCAGTACATCCTTTATCGTATAATGGATCTATGCTACATTGTTGGTTGTAATATGCAGTTGCATATCCAGGACATTGTGAGTTATATAATGAATCAATACTACATTGCTGAGCAAAATATGCAGTTGCGTACCCAGGACATTGAGCGTTGTATAAAGAATCTAGTGAACATTGTTGATTAAAGTAAGCTGTGGCGTAACCAGTGCAAGATGTATCGTATAATGGATCTAAATTACATTGCTGGTTAAGGTAAGCAGTTGCATAGCCAGTACAACTCGTATCATATAATGGATCTAAACTGCATTGCTGATTCAAATATGCTGTAGCATATCCTGTACAACTCGTATCATATAATGGATCTAAACTGCATTGCTGATTCAAATATGCTGTAGCGTATCCCGGACAGTTTTGATCATATAATGCATCTAAACTACATTGTTGATTATAGTAAGCGGTTGAATATCCTGGACATGATGGATCGTGTAATGCATTTGCCGCACATTGCTGTGCCAAATAAGCCGCGGCATATCCTGAACATGATGGATCAAATAATGGGTTTTGAGTACATTGCTGATTAAACAACGCTGTCGCATAACCTTGACATTGTGGATCATACAACGGATCGTTATGACAAGGATTGGCTGAAAAGGTTAATTTTAATTCAGAATCTCTTACATTAAATTCTGGACCGTATCTGCCAGTCCAACTTGCACTATCACTACCTTGTGCTAGTATGTTAATATCAGAAAAAAACGATGGAGGTAAAAATTGATTTGGAAATGTTTCTGAGCCAGAATGCGTAGTCCAATTATGAGAGTGTCCGTAGTCATATTGATAAGTTTGATACGTATTACCATTAGAGTCAATAACATCTACTGTAATAACAAAATCATCTATTCCCGGTTGGTTTCCGTAAATGTTAGCATTACCATTTTTTACTCGCCATTTGTAAGTAAATCCATTTACTTGTACCCCTGCCTGTTGAAGTGCAGTGTTAATAGCTATAGTTGTGCTTATAATATTATCCGCACCGCCCCAAATAAATCCACTGTCTGTAGGTAATCTATTCGGTACACTTGGGTTTGTTGTATTAGGCTGTCTACTTCCACCCCACCAACCAGTACCATATGTACCAGACCAGTTCTGGGCACTGGGATCTAATAGATCACCTGTTGTAGATGTTTGAGGGGTTGTGTTTACAACCTGTCCAGATGCTGTACTACAATATAAGCAGAAGCATAAGAGCACTACCAATAATGGTGCCAAGTCCCACTGTAGCTTGTTTCTTTTGAACATCTTCTTTTGTCTCCAAAATTTCACGAGGTGGTATTTTTCCCGGGTTGGCCTGCCATTCATCAGATGCCTGTTCACCTATTTTTCCTAAGTACGGACAAGGAGTACCTGCCATTTCCATAGCATCGTATACTCTTCTATCTTGACAGAGTACTGATACTGCCGCAACCTTCATACCCATATCGTATAAAGTTTTTGATATTTTTAACCTTTCACAGTTTGCATCTCTTACAGTTTCGCCTGTTGAGATACCTAGTATTTGTGTTTGCACTGCACCAGCTACGCCAACTGTACATAGATCAGATGAAGAACTATTTACTGATGGAGTTATAGCAGATGGCGGAGGAGATATAACTATTGTCCTACCTTCTGTATTCACATTGGAGTCACTTTTAGTTGTCGTATTAACATTAGTCTCAGCATACGCATTTCCTAATGATCCAAAGATCATAGCAAACAACGTTGCCAAAACCATTACCCTGATTTTCATATTTTTATTTTTCCCTCACGTTACGGCAAGTATTTATAATACTATTAGTACTAAAAACTAACGGTATTATGGTCCAAACTGTAAGTAATTTGTACCTGCTGTTCGTCAAAATTTTGACGGTTTTTTCCTAGTATTTAGTTATTTCCTGCTAGATGTGTATAGTCCAAACCATGCGGCTCCTGCACCTACTACAATACTAATCAGTCCAGACTGTTCAAGGGTTGGATTAGGTAGTGCCATATACCATATTACACATTTGTATAATAATATTATATAGGTTGTTATAAAGATACGTGGGAATATACGCCATGCATCTACTGCTTTTGCCATATGTATAATTTTTACATAAGGATTCGGACCAAGATCTTTTACTGTAGTATCTACTTCCAGATCTAATTTTACTTTTTTACTAGCGCCAGAACTACTTGCAGGTACTGCTACTTCAGCATCTGGTTTTGGTGCTTCTAAATCATCAAGTGTCTTTCTTGGCATTTGAATTTCTCCCTCTTTTTAATTCATTTATAGCTTTGCTATTGCTATTAATAGCTTCACTATTTTTACTTATATATGCATCTTGTGCTTTATCTATTAGTTCTTGCATTCTAAGCCCACGCTCTATATCTGAGTCTAAATGCAAGTCTTTGTTGATTATTTTTTCTAATTTTAGTGCTGGTATTCTATCATTAGCTACATATCTCCAGGTATAGCCTCTAGAACCATAACACCCAAAAACAGTTTCTCTTAATCCTATCTTTACAATAATAGATTGTTCTCCATCTAATAATACTTCGTCGCCCTCGTTGAATGCTGGATTAAATCTAAACTTTAATCCTTGCATGAAGTTTGTTGCAAAATCTTTAAACCAAAAAGCGGCAGAAATACTGATAAGAATAGCAATCCAAGGCACCAGCATTGTTGCGAAATCCAACCCCAGTTTATCAAACGCTTCCATTTACTTCTCCAGTTTTGTAATTCTTTCTTCAAGTTCATCGATCTTTTTTGTTACATGCGGATATTTTTTGCGCCATGCGTCAGTAGGTTGTTCAAACCATGTCCAACCCCATCTTTCAACTAAAAAATCTAGAATACTATCAAATTTAGAATAACACCAAATTCCTATTCTAGTGCCTTTAAAATAGGTCGAAAAAGCAAGTCCAAATAATGAACCCACTATAGCTGTATAGATCCATAATCTATCAGTAGCCATTCTTCCAACCATTTCATAAAAATATTCCATCAACAGTATTTATACTGATTTGGATTACTCTTTGGTCGGTTGCTCTGGCTTTACTGCTTCTTCGTAATATACAATGATTTCGGTTTGTTGCTCTATGTAGCGTCTAAGATCTGCAATATTGATAGCAAGATTTTCGTAGTCTTTCATAGATAATACAACATAGGCTAGCTCGCCGTGTTCGGCTGTAAATTCTTTCACAAAGGATTCGTAGTTGTCCTTTGTAACAACATATACTCTAGTATCAACTAGATCAATTGGTTTTGGTCGAGCTACCGTTGGTACTGTTGTCTTCTCTATCTGTGTTACTACTTTCACTTCCGGTTCGCGGAACGACGAGCAACCAGTTAGGAAGAGGAGTATTACCATCACCGCCAGTAGCGGCTTCAAGCTCACGCCATAATTTAGCTGTGGCACCATTCATCCTTCCTTCTAAGTCTTTGCTATCTCTAATAGCATCTTGTACTAGATCTAATTCACGCAATCTATTGCGTAAGTTATCACCGTACTGTTCTGCTTTTTGCAAATCTTTTGTTAATTGGTCTGACAAGTTATTAAGTCTTATATTATCTTCTTTAAGAAGTTCTATACTTTTTTCACTTGTTTCTACTGCTGTTTCAAGTTTAGCATTGTTAAGTCTCATTATTTCTAGATTAGATTGTAATTGTTTTACATAGAAAAAACCACCCCCAACGCCAGCCAGAAGGCCCACTACTAGAAGTAATTTTAATCCACTGAGGATACCCATACTCTTTACCCTAACAACTTTCCCAAGGTCTTTGGACCAACAATACCATCTGCTACTAAGCCATTAGAACTTTGCCAATGTTTGACAATTTTCTCTGTGCCTGGTCCAAATATACCATCTGCTGGATTTATGTCTAATTTTTCTTGTACTTCTGCCACTAAAGGTCCCCTAGAACCTTTACGTATTGTTTGGTTTAAATCTATTTCAGGTTCTTCATAGTCACCGCCTAAAACATCAATAGCATGTAGATAATGTTTTTTACGATCATCTAATCCAATAGTGCCTCCGTTGATACGTTTTGTTGCACCTACAACATCCATGTCATCACACCACTTATTAATATTATTTGTATCCCAAAACCAACAAGCACTATCCAATGCACCTTTTTTAGTCCGTACATAATCACATGCCTCCTCTGGGGTCATATCTACTGCTTTTCCGAATTGTGTGTAGTTGTATCTTCCTGTGAGTTGAAGAATGCCACCACCCCTAAAACGCCAACCATCACCAGAGGCAGTATCGCCATTATCCATCCTATTTGCATAAACGATGTTAGCAATTTTTTCTGGTTGTCTGTGGTATTCTTGTGCATTTCTTCCTGCCCTTCTAAAATATTTTGGAAAAATCTTGTTTAGTCCTGCGGCGCTGTAGTTTAAATTTTCTGACATAATTCTAAAGCCACCAGATTCATGCCCGCATTGAGCAAGGAACATTGCAACTCTTTCAATAGTATCTACTGACCATAATGGTAGTATTTCTAACATTGCATCATACCATTCTTTCCAGTCATCACGTGGAATAAGCTCTTTAGCCATCCATTCTTCAAAATCAAATTTAAAATGTTCTTTAGCCATTTTGTATTTCCTCTTGTTGGCAAACTTCCGATCTATACTGTTTGCATACTTCTATCATAATAGGTTGATTATCACCGTCTTTGAATTCTTTCCACAAAGGACCATCATGTTGTTCATAACCACAGTTTTGACAGTAATTCATTTAGATCCTTTCTAATATTTATTGTACTCTTTCCAATACAAGTGTTTTCCCGGCGTTTTCAAAAGTAAGTTTATTGCCGTATTTTGTTATGTTATAGTCACCTATGTATTTTGAAAGATAAATTATTTCTGCAAAATCCCAAGGATTAAAACTTTCTTTAAGATTATCTAAGATTGTTTGTTTATCTCCAAAATCAATAAAATTAAATTTTATCTTTTCCGCATAAGGTTTTTTAATAATAAGTTCATTTTCTAATAAGTCTACAGATTCAACATAGCTTTTATCAAAAAAGTTTTTATAATTTTCCATTTGTGTGTTAGTTCTTGATATTCCATAATCCTCAGGATTTTTTGGAATTGTTATATCTAGATTTTCTAAAGTTGCATCTTTACTTTTAAAATTTTTATAATATCTAAACTTAAGGTTATCAACACCGCTAATTTTTCTTACGCCATCTAACACTTCAAAAACATTGTTTGCTACATTTCTATCTCTTTCTAGTTCAACAAATACTTTATATGTACCATCTGACTGTTCACCTGGTGTAACGTCTGCATCTAAAATAAAACTATAACCAGATTCTAAAAACTTTACTAAATCATCAGCAGGCGCTTTATCTCTTACACTAAAACTAAGTGTAACAATATCTTCATCTTCGCCCATTTTACTTGCAAAAGAATCAACTTCAAATATATCATATAACATATGTTTTAAATCGTTTTTACGTAATCCCATATTATGCTCCTGCTGGTGCTTCCGCGGCCGGTGCGTCTGCCGCTGGTGCTGTACCTAAATCTGGTGCAGGCGGTGCAGGAGCCGCCGCTACTGCATCTGCTGGTTGTTGTCCACCTTCTGCTGTAGCAGGTTGAGCAGGATCAGCAACCATGTCTTGAATTTCTTTGTATGTACCATATATATCAACAAGTAATTTTTTAGGCATCATTATTTCAACTATCCATATAGGATGTCTATCTAATTTTCCTTTTTTAGTACCTGGTCTAATATCGTCCGGTTTACGAATTTTTCTTGGTTTAATTAAGGTTGTTTTTTGATAATTTACTTTACAGTCATAATCTAATAATCTTTTACCGCCCATTGGATCAGGCATTTTAGATCTAGGCCACATAAATTTACAAGTAACCCAATGCCTATCTATATTTGGACCTTCTGCAAGTTCACCATCTTCCCAGTTGTCGTACACATAGATATCAAGCTCATCTAGTACTCTTTCAAAATCCTTTAATATTTGAAATCCAGTGTCGCTTTCGTATATGCCTTCAACGTTTTTTACAATATCGTAAATATCTTGCATGTATTGTTCTCTCCAATTATACTTTTATTTATCTGTAAAATGTATGTTGATATCTTTATAGGACCATGATACTAAATACTTTTGTAGGGCTAATTGCCCAACGGGGCGTGGCTCTACTTACATAATCCATTGTAAGGAGGACACTTAATGGGTGCAAAAAGACAGTCTCGAAAGTTGAGACAAAACACAAACGTGGTAGATTTACAATTCTACCAAAAGAAAAATCAAGTAACTATCCTTCCAAGAAACATTAACCAAGAAACATACATGCTAAAACTGCTAGACCGGAAAAAAGATATAATCTTCGGTATTGGTCCTGCTGGAACCGGAAAAACACTTATTGCTGTTCAGGTGGCTGTAAAATTGTTTAAAGAAGGAAGAGTTGATAAAATCATTATTACAAGACCAGCTGTTTCTGTAGACGAAGATTTAGGTTTTTTACCTGGGACTTTAGAACAAAAAATGGCACCATGGACTAGACCAATATTTGATGTATTACGTGAATATTTTAATGCACGTGAAATATCTGGTATGATTGATGAAGGTATAGTTGAAATAGCACCGTTGGCTTATATGAGAGGTAGAACTTTTAAAAATGCTTTTATATTAGCTGATGAAATGCAAAATGCTACACAAAATCAAATGAAGATGTTATTAACACGTATCGGAACAGGTAGTAAAATGGTTGTTACAGGCGATTTAGCACAGGCTGATAGGTTACGTGATAATGGTTTGATTCAGTTCGTAGAACAACTTGAAGAAAAAGAAATAGCCCGTTTGGACATAGTCCGTTTTGCAAAAGGAGATATAGAAAGACATGAAGCTGTTCGAGAGGTTTTAGAAATTTACGGAGACATGTAAATTCTATTATTTCAGATTTCCTCACTCGGTCAGTAAACGTTCTCTATTACTGACCGAGTGTTTCAACATAATCATTAACTGAAGGGAATATTTCTGCTATAGCTTTAGCACATTCTATAGCAATTTCCATATGTTCTTTTTGTGTGCCGTTAGCACTTCTCAATTCAATATAATGTATCCAACTACGTAAAGTTCCATTCATATATAATGTGGTTTTAGTTATACCCTCGGGCAAAACTTTACGAGCCTGTTCTTTGGCAATGCCTTGATCTATTGCCCAATCATATGCATACTTGGCGGCTAAAGCAACTTCTTCTTGCCTGTTTGCCCATTGTCTTTGCAATTCAGCATCTTCTATTTCAATACTATTTTGTCTATTTTTAGGATCTTGTAAACGTGCTTCACTATATTCAAACATTTCGTCTTGATCATTAGGATCAGCATACCTTTGACTAAACTCTTGAAAGCTAAAACTTCTATGTCTTACAATTTGGTGAGCAATATCACGTGTAGTTTTTATCTCTAAACAAGCACTAACCATTTCAAATGGTGACCAGTGTTTATGTTTGGCAAGATATTTCAACAACTTTTCGCTTGTTTCAGTATTCATTTGATTTGCAGGATTACTTACTCTAGCACAAAAAGCAATTAAATCCTGTGCATCGTCTATATCTTTGGTTAAAAAATGTGAAGTTGGTTGCGAGTAACTGACTAAACGAATGGCCATTCTTTTTCTCCTTTTAAATTTTTTAATCTATCTTTTAAAAAGCTGATAGTAGTATGGATATGTCCTGTATCTTCTGGTTGAATAAGTGTTTTGTAATATTCTATTTCTTCTTCAAGTACACTTACTCTTACAATATCATTTATTAATTTTTTATTTTTAGTCGCCTTCGCCTGGATTTTCACTAAAATGTTCCTCTAATTTATTAGGTACGTCTTTCCATTTTTCTGCATCTTCAGGTGGGTCTTTTTTCTCTGTAATGTTAGGCCACTGTTCAGACCATTTTCTATTAAAGTCCACCCAAAAATCTTTATCACCTGTAGTATCAGGAAGTATAGCATCTACAGGGCATTCCGGTTCGCATACACCACAATCAATACATTCGTCTGGGTGTATAACTAACATGTTTTCTCCCTCATAGAAACAATCTACAGGACAAACCTCAACGCAATCCATATGTTTGCATTTAATACATTTGTCATTAACTATGTACGTCATACTTTTATAATCGTGATAACCTTATCAGTGTGGCCGCCAAATTAATTTCTGGATCGACAACAAGTGTATGATCAACAAGGCCTTGTTTAATAATTAAAACTGCTTGATCCTGTTTTTCATCATCACCGAATAGCTCTATATTATCATAGAGCCATCTATATATTTCTTCCATTTCTTCAGGACGAACAGTTCCGCAAAGTAATTTTCTTGCTTCTTGTATCTTGCCTGCTTTGAAAAGTTCAACCATATCTAATTTCCAGTCACTTTCGCCTGTATCACCCTCATTAGGCTTTAGTAAACTTTTATCTTGTACATTCATTTGCACCATGTTGATACATTTACGTAAGTCTGGATATGTTGCTTTTACATATGTATCTAAAATATCTAAATCTGGTTGTACTTCTTCAGTAATAAGTATCTCTGCAACTCTAGCAGTGAATTCAGTTTGATCAATTTTAGCAATGTGGAATCCTTGACATCTACTATGTATAGCAGGAATAATTCTATTTGGATAATTACAAGTTAAAACAAATCTGCTTGTAGTATGATATTCTTCCATTACGCCACGTAATGCGGCTTGTGCATTTGGAGATAGATAATCTGCCTCATCTAACAATACAACCTTGAAATCACCAAATGGAATCATCTGTACAAAATTTACAATTCTATCACGTACATCGTCAACACTATTTGTTCTACTAGCATTTATTTCTAGTATATCATATTCATTAACTTCAAGTTCATTAAATAACAATTTTGCAAGTGTAGTTTTACCAATACCTGCATTACCAGAAAATAACAAGTGCGGAATAGTCTTTTCTTTTATCCAATTTTTTACTTGCTTCTTTTGTGCTTCATCTCGAAATACATAACCATCAACTGTTTTAGGTCTGTATTTTTCTACCCATAATTCTTTCATCCAGCGAACCTTTCAATTGTTGCAATTACAACGTGATATCCAAAATATAAAAACAAACAAGTAATACAAAATTTTAAAAACTTGTTCATACCATCATCAGCCATAACTTCCCAGTGTGGTCTATCATCTTTTCTAAATGCTAGCCACATATCTTTAATAATACTATTCTTTTTCATTTTCACCTCTAACTTTGAACAGCTAATAGAGCAACAGTGCAAACTAATGTTAGTAAAAATACTGTAAAATATGGATTCATTTATCACCTACCAATACTAAAATTGCTACAAAGAAAAAGGCAAACAACCAAATTGTATAATCTTTTTTTGGTTCTATCTTACATGCTTCTTCAAACTCTTTGTAGTCTAAAGGTTTGTAATCTCTATCCCAAGCATCTCTACGTGTGTCCTTCTTCTTATCCAATATCATCTCCCAAAAAATTTCTTTGCCGCATGTAAAGGATTTTTGAGTCCGTCATACGTTTCGTCAATAAATCCTATATGTTTTGATAGTTTAGCATTAAGTTCGTCAACTGTCAACTGTATTTTGTCCAATTTCTCATGAAGTGTTTGTAGTTCGTTTGTAAGTTGTTCTTTACTGCTAAAAAGTTCTTTGCTCATTCAATCTCCATAAGGTACTTTATCATTATACGA
>MDSY01117279.1_pt1 | contig 17663 bp, 16 predicted proteins | sample 811131 | NCBI WGS metagenome assembly MDSY01 (sample SAMN05326643, study PRJNA326480) | marine metagenome | isolation source: seawater | place: Atlantic Ocean: South West | collected 2010
ACGGAACCGATTACGTTGGTGATTGTTATTTCTTTTGTGTTTCTTTTACTTTATACATTAAAGATGGTGACACATGTAAGCCTAGCGTATTGGTTAAGTAAATTTCCTAATGATGTTGCTCGATTTAATATGAATCTGTTATTTCAAGAAAAATAATGTCTTTTTCTTCAACAGCTTTAGCAACGTTACACTATGTATATGATGATGTGTGTATTGAAGCATATCAATTTGATTTTCAGCTTTTATTAGATCAAACTAAGATTGGTAGTTTTTCTAATATTTATCAGTTTTTGAGAACTATAATTTCTGTTAAAGATTTAGATTAAGTATTATTTCTAATCATATAAGATTGGAAATATTTATAGTTTCAAATTGGAGAAACTTAGTTTGTTATGAAATAATTCTCTAGTGAATGGTTTTTTTGGGGGGGAATTGATTTAGTAAATATAACTCCAATTCATTGCTGTTCCCTTTGCAATATCTGAAACAACGACTCGATTAATAATTTGTTCATAATATTTTGGTGCTAAACCATTTCCAGGTCGAATGATACGAATATTATTTTGCGTTAATTTATCACCCTTTTTTATATCTTTAATCGCATAAATAGATCGTTTAAATACTTTTGATTTTTCCTCTTGCTTACTTGATACGCCATAATGAACATTACCTAAAGCAAGTGATGCTGTTTTGACTTCATCTACTAGTTGTTTCATTTCATGAGGCTCCATTGAAAAGGCGGCGTCAACACCACCTTCAGCTCTTGATAATGTTACGTGCTTTTCTATTACTTTTGCACCTAAAGCGACACTAGCTATTGCTGCGCCTATCCCTAATGTATGGTCTGATAGGCCAACCTTTACATCAAAAAGTCGAGCAAGATGAGGAATTGTTAATAAATTTGAATTTTCAGGAGAGGCAGGGTAAGTACTTGTGCATTTTAATAATGTCAAATCACTACAACCATTATCTTTTGCAGTTTTTACCATATCTTCTAAATTGGATAATGTTGCCATACCAGTTGAAATAATTATGGGTTTACCTGTTTGAGCTACTCTTTTAATTAATGGCAGATGATTATTTTCAAACGATGCTATTTTATACATTGGTACATTTAATGATTCCAAAAAATCAACCGCTGTTTCATCAAACGGAGTGGAAAAACATATCATACCTTTTTCTTTACAACGATCAAATAACTGTTTGTGCCATTCCCATGGCGTATACGCTTCTTGATATAGGTCATGCAAATTTTTACCGTGCCATAAGCTTTTTTTATCTTCAATTAAAAAATCCTCAGTATTAACAGGGATTGTCATTGTATCGGCTGTGTATGTTTGAAGCTTCAATGCATCAACACCCGTTTCTGCTATGGCATCAACAATCTTTAACGCTCTTTCTAAGGACTGATTATGATTCCCAGACATTTCAGCGATGATAAAGGGATGGTAAGTTGAAATCACAATAAAAAAATAAACTATTTAATTCAACATTTCAATAGATATTTTATTCTACTATTATATTCTTTAAGTTTGAAACCGGAGTTTCCCACCCATTTTTTAATAAGTGTGACAATTTAGTTTTATCTTTAGCATTATGGTAACTTCCATTAATAGACTGGCGTTTTCTCACAAAATCTTCTGACTTTATAATATCCCAATTATCTATAAAAAGCTGAATCATTTCTTTATGAAGCTTTTTATAACTTGTTTCTAAAGTTTCAATATCAGAAAAACTTACTTTTTTTTGTACTATAATATCTCCAGTATCAATACCTTCATCAATATAATGTATAGTTACACCCTTTGGTGTATTTTCAACAAAACTCCACAAGTTGGGGTCTGCACCACGATTCCACGGTAAATAAGAAATATGCAGGTTTATTATTTTATTTCTCATAATCTTTAAAACTTCTTTAGTAATAATATGACGGTAACCATAACTAATAATATAATCTATATCTTTATTAATAATTGTTGCTAAAGAAACCTTATCTTCAGTTTGATAAATATGATGTCCATTTTTCTCAAGAAAAAGAATTAGTTCTTTATTATAAGGCCCTAGATATAGAATTTTCATTTTGTTATTATCTCATAAACAAATTTTAAACTCGTAGAAATTTTAGCAGAAATCTGTAAAAACCTTTCTTTATGATCTTCAAAATGAAAAAAAAAGGTTTTTAATGATTTTTCAAATTGAACAGAACTACTTTTATCAAAATAAAGCTGTTCAATTTTATTTTTTTCAAAAAAGTTTTTTGATAAGTTTTGATTTTCAACTAACCTTGTATAAATAAATGGCACCCCAATCTTCATATATTCCCATACCGTTGAACCTGCTGCAGTAATGGCAAAATCAACGCTCTGCATTAAATTCAACATCTCTTTGGCCGATAATGATGTGTAAATTTTCCCATCTAAATTTGATTGACTAAGTAAGGCGATAATCGAATCTTTATGTGGATTTAAACTTCCCAAAACAATGTGACAGCGGACACCCTTTAATTCTGGCAACCTTAATAGCCATTTCAAAATAGTTTCTGTCATATTTTTTTCATCCGATCCACCCATTGTAATCATTATATCTTTAATTTCATTTCGAATTACTTTTTTAGATTCAAATAATCGAAACTCCCGTCGAAGTAGGGCAAATTCTGGTCCCATTAATAATTGCGTGTAGGGCTCTTTAGAATAAATACGGCCATCTGTTGTATTTTGATTTAGCACAATATCTGCAACAAAATGACAATGAGCCATATCATCCACACACAATAGTTTTAGTCCCTCATCTTTAAGTGTTTGTTGGTATTCGGTAACAAATGAATACCCATCCAAAATCACCCAATGCGCATTTATCTTTTTGGCATAGGCTACAGTTTCTTGTGCATCCGCTTCAATAGTGATTGAGTTTGCTAGTGTTTGAATATGAACACCTTCCTCAATGGCTTGATTTATCAATTCTTTTTGAGTTGTTTTTGTAAAAAAATAAACATCAAATCTCTCATCTATTAGTAGCTGTGCAAAGGCGAGCTGTCTTACAAAATGCCCGGCACCTATTTCTATTGAAGCATCAACACGGATGAGTATTTTCTTAGTCATTAATCTCTTGGCAAATGGGCAGTAATTTCATAAATATCAGGTCGTTCTTCTAATAATTTCACAACATCCATCATCTTAAAATTTGGATTATTTGGATAAAGTTCTTTATAAATTGCAGAGATCATTTTATAGTCTTCTACATAATCTAGTGTCCAGCGATGATGAGATAAATCTATATCATTTGAAAAGTTACCGAGTCTAAACTTATCTGGGTTATTTATTATATAAGGAGTTACGTGTTCTTTCTCATTATCTTCAACAACATTTTGATATACCGTTTTTAAAACACTTTTGTAAAAAACTTCAACCGCTGTACCATAAGGAAAGGTTCTTGGAAAGCAGTTTGAAACATAATCAAATTTATTTTTTTTAAAATATTGAATTCCCTGATCAATTATATCTGGATCATGTAACGGGGAATCTGCACCAATCCTTACAATTATATTTATTTTTTTTAAGGTTTTTGCTAAATCATAAAATCGCTTCAAAACATTTTTTTCATCCCCACTAAAGACATTTACTCCTAGCTTATTACATTCATCAACAATTTTTAAATCATCTTTTTTATTCGATGTTAATACATACACTTGTTTAATATTTTTCACTTTATTTAAACGGTCTATTATTACTTCCAAAATTGATTTTTTGTTAATACAAGAACGCAATACTTTTCCTGGTAAACGGTGTGAACCCATTCTTGCTTGAATAAATATTACCGTATCACTCATTATCTAACTGTCCAGCCCCCATCAACAACTATATTCTGCCCTGTCATATAGCTTGATGCATTTGAGCACAAATATATAAATGCACCAACCAACTCTTCTGGATTTCCAATTCGATTTAATAATGTTTTTTCATTTAATTGTTTTATAAATTCTCTATCCTTTTGGACTTCTAAATTTGGAAAGGGCCCCGGTGAAACTGCATTTACTAAAACATTTTGTTCTGCTAAATAGCTTGCATAGTATTTTGTTAATTGAATAACACCTGCTTTTGCAGCTCCATAAACTGATGGATTTAAGTAATTAGGAAATTTTTTATATACACTAAAATCTGGGGCTACCATACCGTACATTGAAGATGTATTAATAATTTTACTTATTTTATTTTTTTCAAAAAACGGTATAATTTCCTTGATACAATTATACGTAGATTTCAAACTACCATTTATTCCTTTTTCCCAACTATCAGAGGAAGGAAAACTAGAACTATCTAAAGAACCTGAGTATGCAACATTATTAATTAAGTGAGTAATCATTTTTTCATTTTTAACAATTAAAGAGAATGCTTTATTCACAGACTTTGGGTTTATTGTATCGCACTCAATAAATTTGATGTTACTACGTTCTTCAAACGCTAAATTGAATTTTTGTTGAGATCGACCTAAAACATATACTTTGGCATTATATAATGATAGTCCTTGTGAAATTGCTGTACCTAAATATCCATATCCTCCAGTAATTGCAATCACAGAATTTTTTAAATTAAATAGATTTTTCATTTTCCAACATCCCAATTTCTTGGATCTAAATCAAAATTCAGAGATCCCATATTAACGTCTTTATTTATCTGCTTAAAATTAATATTTGATAAATCAGTTTTCGATAGATGAATATTATCGCTTACCTGATTTTGTCTTTCAATACCTAATACTAGTGGGCAATTTAATTGTTTTGCAAATTCAATTGCTAATTTTCTTTTGGACACTTTATATCTATTCGATGCCACTTCCCAAATTTCATAAGCATGACTTAACTTAGGCAACTTATTACTAATCTCTTCTTTATTCATGGTTAATACTCCTTGCAAAAAAATACTTCTTACAAAACATAAGGTATTGTTTTTTTGCGCTAATTCAAAAACACCAGAGTCTATCATTCTATTATCCCATGCATTACAAGAAACTTGTATAAAATCAATATCAGGATTCATTATTGCTTTTTTTGCAGCCTCCACTGAATATACAGATACTCCCAAATATTTTAATACACCTTCTTTTTTTAAATCTTTTGCTACTTGTGCAATAACATCGAATTGATCCAACAAGGCTTCGTCATGAATCATCATGCCCCATAACGGTACCCCTAAGGTTTTTTCTGAAGTTTGAGCTGATGTCTTTAATTGCTCTTTATTTTTAAAATCAACATTAGCATCCCATTTACTAATAATATTTATTTGATGTTTTTTATGATTGTTTTTCTCTAACCACTGACCAATAATTTGCTCAGAATTTCCATAGGCTTGGGCCGTATCAATCGTTGTTACACCGTTTTTTATCGCTTCATCTAAAATACTAAACGCCTCTTTTTTATCTGGCTGACCTGTTTTATTAGATATCCCATAATTCATTCCTAGTTGTGCAGTACCTAATACAAACTGGGACACTTTTTCTCCACGCCATTCAAAATATTTCATTTATAAATTCCAATTAAAGCTTCAACAACCTTTTTAACATCCTCATCATCCATTAAAGGATACATCGGTAAACTTAAAGCCTGTTTATAATACGCTCGACAATGTTTAAAATTACCAGTCACCTTAACGTTTTCTTTGTAATACGGTTGATCAATAATGGGAATATAATGAACCTGGGTTCCAATACCATTATCTTTAAGTTCATTTATTACATCAGCGCGATTTTTTCCAATGCTGTCAAAGTCAATTTGAACCACATATAAGTGATACGAACACCAATGGTGGACTTGTTCTTTGATTGGCTTAATTAAATCAGAACCTGAAAATACTGCATCATATTGCTTAGCAATTTCACGTCGCCGCTTAACAAAACCATCAAGCTTTTTTAATTGTGAACATCCCAACGCTGCTTGAATATCCGTCATTCGATAGTTAAAGCCCAATGTTTGCATTTCGTAATACCAAGGCCCGGGATTTTGAGTTAGCTGATCGCTATCTTTTGTTACACCATGTGTTCTGAGCATTAATAATTTCTGATATACATCGCTAGAGTTTGTCGTAATCATGCCGCCCTCACCCGTAGCAATATGTTTTACTGGGTGAAAACTAAATGTCGAACAATCCGAATACGCACAACTACCTATATTACTTTCTTTATACTTCGCTCCCAATGCATGACATGAGTCTTCAATGACTTTTAAATTATATTTATTTGCAATCCCATGAATTGATTCTAAATCTACTGGAAAACCAGCAAAGTGCACCGGAATAATCGCTTTTGTTTTATTGGTAATTGCGGCCTCAATTTTAGTTGGGTCAATTCCAAATTGGTTTAATTCAATATCTACAAAAACCGGGGTTGCACCCACATATAAAATAGCATTAGATGTTGCTAAAAATGAATTTGGGGTTGTAATCACTTCGTCACCTGGCCCAATGTCCAAGGCCAATAAAGATAACTGCAATGCAGCCGTTCCGTTGGATACAGCCACTGCGAACTTTGCACCAACGGTCTCTTTAAATGCAGATTCAAATTGGCCAATAACTGGACCTTGCGTTAAGTAATCAGATTTTAATACATTAATAACTGCATCAATATCACTTTGATCAATGAATTGTTTACCGTATGGAAGAAACTTCTTCATAGTTGAATTCTTTATCGACATGGTGCTTAATTTCTTGTCGTATTTCATCTATAGTTAAAAAGTGATTATTATCCTTAGAATTATAACTAAAGTTTAATTCTAAATTCTTTGCATTTTTATATTGTTTTTTAAATTCATTTTTTTGATTTTCATTAGCTGCTATTACAAATTTGTCACCAATATCAATTGCGTTAAACGAATCATGTTCTGTAATCATTTCTTCATGGAGTTTTTCGCCAGGGCGAATTCCAATAATTTCTTTTTTAGCATTTGGCGATATTGCATCTGCAACATCAACGATTCTGTAAGAAGGGATTTTAGGTACATATAACTCTCCACCAATACTATTTTCTAAGGCAAATAAAACAAGATTGACGCCATCTTCTAACGAAATATTAAATCGAGTCATTCGCTGATCTGTAATTGGTAATGAATCGGCATGTTGCTTTGATAAGAAAAATGGAATAACGGATCCTCTAGAACCAATTACATTACCATAACGCACTACTGAGAATGCTAAGTCACGATGTCCTTTAATATTGTTAGCAGCTAAAATTAATTTATCCGAACATAATTTTGTTGCGCCATATAAGTTAATCGGTGCAGCGGCTTTGTCTGTTGATAAAGCGACTACTTTAGATACTGTGTTTTTTAAAGCGGCTTGAATAATATTTTCAGCTCCCAAAACATTAGTTTTAATTACTTCGAATGGATTGTATTCAGCAGCAGGGATTTGTTTTAAGGCGGCTGCGTGAATGATAATATCCACATTTTCGCATGCTTGAATCAATCGATTTTGGTCTCTAATATCTCCTAAGAAATATCGCATACAAGGATTTTGAAAGATTATATTCTGTTGCATTTCAAATTGTTTTAATTCATCTCTACTAAAAATAATTACTTTTGTTGGAGAATAGTTATTAAGGATATATTTTGTAAATGCTTTACCAAAAGATCCCGTTCCTCCTGTAATTAATATTGTTTTATTATTTAACATGTTTTACCTTTTTATTTAACTTTATCTATAAGTTACTATTTTTATTATTATTTATTCAAGATTTTTTTGTTATAAGAATTATATGTTGTTTTAATGGTTATTGTTAATATTGATAAAATTAAACCTAATATAAATCCAATTATTACATTTAATTTCTTTTTTGGTTTAAAGTGAGTTAAAGGTGTTAATGGAGCATCTATAATAGTTAATATGTTTCTTTCAGCGCTTAATTCTAAGCTTTCGTTGTATATAATAATTTGGTTTAGGCATGTGGTTAATACTTTTTTTGTTAGTGTTTTATCGTTAGACCGATATTCTAATACAAATAAATTATTTTTTGTAACTTTAAACTTTAGATTATTATTTAATTGCAATTTTTCTATTAAGTAATTATTTATATAATTTGGATGATTGATTAATGATTGGTTATTAATTGCTTTTTTTATATCATTTTTATATAAGTCTTTAAATTCTTTAGCAATATTAACTTTTATTGAATAACTTCCAAGTACATTTTGTATTAAATTAGCAATATTGCTTGGAGAGTTTACTCCTAGCATGGAGGCATAGCCCGCTAATGTGTTATTAGGTTTTTCGTTTTCAGTAATGAAAAACGTTGCTATTGATTTATATTCTTTTGGACAAGTAAATGAATATATTATGGATACAATAACAAAAATACTTGTTATTATTAAGATTGTTATTTTGTTTTTCCAAATAGTTTTGATTAATTCTATTAAATCAATTTCATCATCATGATGATTATGATTGTCTATTTGAGTTGTTTTTTTTATGTTCGTCATTGTCTATAGTGTATTATAAATGTTTGTTTTTTGTTAGGGAATGAGTGTTTTTTCTAATGTAAGTTAGATTCCTGATATTTTGTAATTATTGTTCTAGATGCTTTGGTATCAAGTCTCGTGATTGATTCGTGATATACTTAAGTACTATTCCTTACTATTTTTGATGGTCTTACGTTATTATTATGATATAGTTGAACGTTTATAAGTTCCTTTGTCGAGGTATAACGTTATGTTTGAGGGATATTTTGATTTATTTAAAGAAAGTATTGAGTATTGATAGTTTACGTTTTTTAACATCAGATCAAAAAAAGATCTTTTTTTGGTTGTTAATACTCATGATTGTTTTTGGGTTTATTGAAGCATTTACGTATTCGCTAATTATCCCTTATTTAAATGTGGTGATTGATCCAAATCGTATTTTTTCTATTCAAGAATTAAGACCTATTATTGATTATTTTGGTTGGACGGAACCGATTACGTTGGTGATTGTTATTTCTTTTGTGTTTCTTTTACTTTATACATTAAAGATGGTGACACATGTAAGCTTAGCGTATTGGTTAAGTAAATTTCCTAATGATGTTGCTCGATTTAATATGAATCAGTTATATCAACGGTATCTTAATATGTCATATATAGAATTTTTGAAAAAAAATCAAAAATATATGATGAAGATTTTAACTCAGAGTATTCCAAGGATGGCACATTTATTAAGTTTATTATTACATTTTTATTCATATTTAATTACATTGGTATGTTTGCTAGCTATTTTATTTGTTAAGCAATTTTTGTTTACATTATATTTGGTTGGTATCATTGGTACTCTTGGTTTACTAATTTATTTTTTTTTAAAAGCAAGACAACGTAAAGCGGGTCATGATTATGAGGAAGGGTTTTCTGATTTTTATACATTAGGATTGGAGTCGTTTCAATTGTTTAAAGAGATTAATTTGTTTAATAAAAAGGCGTATTTTCGATCTTTAATTGATAAATCAATTAGTAAAGTTACGGGTGCTACTAAGGTTAGCCAATTTTTGCAAGGGGTTCCTGGAATTTTGATGGAATATATTGTTATTTGTTTTTTAGTGATAACGGCTTATTTTTTGGTTTTAATGGTAGATCAACCACAAGATTATGGTACATTATTTATTTTTTATGCGGTTGTAGGGCGGCGATTATTGAGTTGTTTTGGGTCTCTTGTTCAAAGTAAATCAGCTATTGAAAATTATAAAGTATCATTGGATGTGATTATGAAAGAATTAGCATTTAACGATACCCTTTTATTAACAACGGATAAGCCTAGCGTGCCTTTAATTGATTCGTTTGAAGTTTTATCATTTAGTGAAATATCGTTTGGGTATAAAACGATAAAACCTGTATTACATTCTGTGTCATTTGATATTAAACGTAATCAAAGTATTGCTTTTGTTGGAAAATCAGGGTCTGGGAAAAGTACGTTAATTGATTTGTTTTTATCATTTTTAAAGCCAGATTCAGGACAGTTTTTGGTGGATGGACAATCATATGAGTCATTTGAAGGGCTATGGCCAAAGATTGCGTATGTTCCACAGATGATGACTGTTTTAGATGATACGTTGGCTCGTAATATTGCACTGGGTGTTGATGAGGTTGATACTACAAAATTGCGACGTGTTATTACTATGGCGCATTTGGATGATCTTGTCCAAGAATTAGAGTTAGGGGTTGATACGGTTTTGGGTGATCGTGGTATCCAATTATCTGGAGGACAACAACAACGTGTTGCTATTGCTAGAGCGTTGTATCAGGATCCTGAAATTTTGATTTTGGATGAAGCTACATCGTCTTTGGATTCTATTTCAGAAACATATATTGCTGAAAGTATTGCTGCTATGAAAGGAAAAATGACGATACTTGTTATTGCTCATCGACTTAGTACTGTGAAAGATTTTGATTGTATTTGTGTTTTGGATCAAGGTAAACTAGTTGGCTCTGGAAAACATACAGAGCTAGAACAATCTAATTTTGTTTATAATGAGTTGGTTAAATTGGGGAGGATATAACGTGTGTGAGGTGTGTTTTGGCTAAAGGGACTATGATTTTAACACTATCTCTTTTAGTTTATGATTTTGATGGGGTTGTGACGGATAACTGTGTTTAGGTAAAAGAAAAAGTAAGTGAATAGCATGTGTTGAAAATTATTAGGACTGTAAATGACTTTTATCCTAAATACTTTGAGTAAGTTTTTGTGAAAAATGTGTGTCAATAGAGATTCTGAAACTCTATTAATGTTGAATCATGTGTTATAGGAGACTTGATTTAAAATTGTCTAGCTTATTGTTTAATACTTTCTAAAACTTTTTGTTATAATTATAATTATGAAAAACTTCTTTCATTTTTTATTCTCATTGTTGTTACAAATTATAAATGAATTTCGTAATCGTTACAGAGATATTAAATATTATTTAGTTTTTGGAATGCGTCTAAAGCTTGATGAACAGCAAAAAGATTATCTTCGTGTTTTAGATAATGACGGTATATTAATTATTCCAAATTATTGGGAATCAGAAAAATGTGATTTAGTAAGAAATCAATTAGATGATTTTATTTCGAAACATCCTGAACAATTGTGGATTGATGATAAACAATCTGATTTTAGAGCAAATGGGTTTAACTTTAAATCTTCACAGGTTCAGGAGTTTTTAGATAATGAATTTCTGTTATTCATACTAGAAAAATCCCAGAGAAGAGGTCCTTTGACCTATAGGTTTACATTAGGATCTAAAGTTATTGTAAAAAAAGATAATTTAGGATCTGGTGGTGGTTGGCATAGGGATAGTATTTGGGAAAGACAAGTGAAGGCAATGCTTTATTTAGATGATGTTGAAGAAGAGAATGGTCCATTTCAATATATTCGATATTCCCACAACTCATTGCGTACAATATATCATATGATTAAATATAAGTTTGGGTATTATAAAAATAGATTTAAAGACTCAGAAATTGAGCCTTTAGTAAAATCAGAGAAGAATAATTTAGAGACTGTTAGTGGGAAAAAAGGGACCTTAGTGTTGTTTAATTCAAGGGCGTTTCATAGAGGTATGCCCATTAAAAAAGGTGCTCGTTATGCATTAACAAATTATTATTTTAATAAAGATGTATTAGATAAATTTAAAATGGTGGAAAAAACTAAATGATTAGCAAGACCTGGTTAGAATATAAAGCATTTTCTGATTTGGTTCTACCTTCAAAATTTATTTGCTCTGATTTATTTCAAAGTCTGAATTTGAAGATCAATTTATATGATGTTGGTGCTCGAAATGGATTGAATGGAATATTCAGGTTATTATCTCAACGAGATCTTGTTTTTCCATTTTTTTTTGAGCCAGATGAGAATGATTCAATAACGATTGAGAATATTGACAAGGAAAAAAAATATAATATTGGTTTGTGGGACAAAAAATCCGTTAATAAACTTTATATTAATAAAGAGCCATCTACATCTTCATTTTTTCCACATAATTCTAAGGTTTCTCATCAATTTGAGACAGCTGTATGGAAGGTTAGGGAATTAGATTATTCTTCTGAAGTAGAATGTGATACATTTGATAATGTTGTAGAGTCTAAGAATATTCCTGATTATTTAAAGTTAGATGTTCATGGAGCTGAATTTAAAGTTTTAGCTGGTGCAAAAAAGAATTTATTAAATAATTATCCTCTAGTATCTGTTGAGACGTGGGTTTTAGATATTTATAAAGGGGCTAAGTATGAACATGAGGTTACCAAATTAATGTATGATTATGGCTATCAAATTTTGGATTCATTTCCTTGTTTTCAAGCTAAACATAAAATTCAATCAAAAAGAAAAATATATACAACAAGATTTGGAAAAAGAATTGGGAATGAGGTTTTATATGTCAAACGACCAGAAAATATTATTAAAAAAGACGATGCTACATTTATCAAACATATTGCACTATTAGAACTGTTTGGTTTTAGAGATGTTTCACTTTACATGATGGATACCTTTTTAATGGAGGATAAATCATTACATAAAAAAATATATAATACTTTGATAAAAAATAGCGAGAAAGAGAGTTCGTATTTTTTTAAGATTAAATATAAAGTTTTAAGAAAAATGTTAAATCTAAATCATATTCCGTCATTTAAAAATTAATACTACGAACGTATAATGAGATTTTTTAATTCAGGAAGCTTTACATAATATTACTCAAAAAAAATTTAGTTAACATATAATTGTTTTTTCTAGTAAGGTTTGTAAATGATTGTTTGAAAATTTAAATTTATGTTCTTTTATGCATTTATTTTGGACTAGCTTTAGTTTGATGAACATTATTTTCAGTTTTTTTGAAAACTTTTTATAAGATTATAAACTTTTTCTACTGTATGAGTTGTTAATAATATATACTAGAATTAATGGTATTTAACTTTAATTTTAATCTTTTTAAGGAGTAAATAGAGCATACAACATATGTTCATTAAATAAATATTATGAACTCTCCTTACATTCTAGTCACTTTTAACCTCAATAATAAAGATCGAAAAAAATATCAATCACTATTTGATAATGCTGAATATGTGTATGAAGATCAATTTTTTTCTGAAGGAAAATATAAGAGTTTTTTTAATAAGGATGATTATTCGATTGTATTAGATCAATCAGTTGACTATATTCAGCAAGAAATGGAGATGCTCGTTACCAAGACAGGCTTATTGGAAAGTACGTTAATGCATCAGTTAGCAGTGGGGGTTAGTTGTGATATGCATCCTGTAATATATTATTTTTTTTTAAAGCGAATTCTTCAGCGATACAAAGACTATGATGTAATTTGTTTGACTAACTCTATAGGATTTAGTTCGTTTTGTGTGGGGGAAGGATTATCTCGATCTATTGATTTCCGTTATGTTGAAGGTCGCTCAATTAAATCTATTCTCAAGAAATTTTTTGTTGGTTTTCGATTTAGTTTTTTTCTTGTTTTGATTTGGCGTTTTATTTATTTGGTTTTTTCTAGTTTTAAGTTAAAAATAAGATCTTTTTTTCTTTCTAAGCCAACCCTTAAATCAGATATGATAATTTTTACTACTGTGGATATATCAACACAATCAAATGGTAATTATTCAAACTATTATTTTGATACGTTTATTAACTCGATTCAAGGTAAAATTTCGTACACAACGATTACATCAGATTTTTCAAGACACTTTAGCATGTATCGCTTTTTGTCTTTGATAGCTCTTATGAAGTCTTTTATGCAATCTTTAATCACTACTCTTAGGATTTTGTTTTATATTCCGCGACATCATTTGTACTTTGCTTTTTCATTAATTAATAATTTACAATGTTTATATTGTCAGCGTTTATTCTTTCAAGACTATTCTCCAAAGTATCTTTTATATAAAGATGAAGTCTATTTGCCAGGTCGAATAACATCATTGGCTGTGAGTTGTTTAGATATTAAAACGTATGGTTTCCAGCATGCGATTAATTCTAAATACCATCCTGTATATCATCATTTGAAATTCTACCGAAGTTATCCAAATTTGTTTCCAAATTTTTTATTAGCTTATGGTAATTATTCTAAGAAATTATTTAGTATGTATGGATATCCGGAAAATAAAATTTATTGTATTGGTAGCGATCGAATTTATAATACGGTTTTAGAATTAAAAGGTAATAAAAAAAATGAAAAAAACTCTTTATTGTTTATTTCTCCAGATACGAAATTAAGCTTTGATAGGGTGTATCCTAATTTAATTAAGAACTTTGATAGAATTTATATACGTCCGCACCCGAGTCCTTATTTAGGGGATGTTTTTTTATTTGATAATGATTCTGTTAATGATGTTCAAAAACAATATAAAGGTGTTACTGTCATTGATTCGAAAAATGAATCAGTATCTCAAAGTTTGGATAGAGTAGATTATGTTTTTAGTGATATTCAAAGTACTGTATATTTGGATGCTTTATTGAGACATAAAGTAGTTGTCTATTTATCTTATGATCAATTAGTTGACTATTACGATTTAAGTTATTGGGGGGTTCAGGTTGTATCACATTTAGATCAAGTCGATTGGACATTAGTTGCTGATTCATTACATGTCGTTAATGAAGTTAAGGGAACTACTACATTTTTAGATTTAATCTTAAATGTAGAAAAAATGTAGATTCATGTCTTTACTAGTAATTCGACAGGATTTAAATAAAAAAAATCTGTTAAGAAAGTTTGAATCTGATTATATTTTTATTGATTAAATTTTTATATGTGATATTTAATGGTTATAAGTTTATTTTATTCTTTTATATAAAGGAGATATGCTTTGAAAGCAATTTGTATGGTATTAGACGGTTATTTTGACACAGATACTCGATTACATAAAGAAATATTAGCATTATCTGAAACGGATATTTGTGTACATGTTTTATCAAGATATGATCCTATATATCCTAGATTTGAGAAACGTTCGGAGACTTTATATATTCATCGCTTAATCAATTATCAACATAAATGGTTTCGACGTTTTTGGCAGTTATTAGAATCTCTTTTTTTAGTTAATTGGTATATACAAAGGTTATTATCTTCGATTATTAAGACGTATTCTATTTCTGTTGTTCATGTTCATGACTTGCCTTTATTTAATACAGCTTATTTTTTAAAAAAGCGGTTTTTTTTAGAAATTGTTGCTGACTTTCATGAAAATTATCCGATTGATTTGTTAGTTTGGATTTCCTTTCAAAAGGGATTAAAGCGTATGTTGAAGGAGTATTTATTTAATTCTTCTAAGTGGTTTGCTTATGAAAAAAAAACAGTTGAAAGAGCAGATTTTATTATTGTGACTGTTGAAGAAATGAAGCACCGGCTTATGGCTAGTTATCCAGTTAAACAAGATAAATTTACTATTTTTAGAAATACGCAAGATGTATCATTTTTAGACCAAAAATTGAATGAAGATATTGTTAAAAAATGGAAAGAAAAAAATATTGTGTTATATATTGGTGGGATTAGTACGGAGTCTGGTTTATTAACTGCGGTACAAGCCATGAAGTTAATTGATTCTGATTTAATATTATTAATTGTTGGAGCTGGTGATATAGATTATACCAAAGAACTTAAGGCTTTAGTTGCAGAGTTAGGGTTAAATCATAAGGTTATATTTGAGGGTCTTAAGCCTTTTAGTGATATGTTAAGCTATATTAAATGTTCAAAAATTGGACTTTTGCCGCATGTTGATAATGAACATATTCAATGTACGACATCTCATAAAATGTTTCAATATATGTTAGGAGGACTTCCTATTATTTCATCTAAAACAAAAGCTTTTGCACGTATTGTAAATGATGCAGAATGTGGGTTGTGTTTTAAACCAGTTGATCCTTCATCTTTAGCGTTAGTAATTACAACATTATATGAAGATCGGTCTCTATATAAAGAATGTTCAAAGCGTGCTTTTTTTGCTGCTAAAGAGGGGGACTATAGTTTTTTAAGGGATAAAGAATCTCTAGTTTCAATGTATAAGCAGATCTTTAAAAATAGTTAAGGTTTTTTTATAATTAAAATAAAGCATTTAAACATTCATAACACTTAATCAATTTTGAGTTTGTTTTTTTCTTGTTTTGATTTGGCGTTTTATTTATTTTTGTGATCAGTTAGATGAATTAGTTTATGAGTTAAAACGTATTTTAAAACCTAATGGCAAACTATATATAGAACAAAATTTACCCACTATAGCATCTAGTATTAAATTTATGTTTGATGCTTATCCTCCAAATCAATTTGTATCTCCAGATTTATTAAATCGTAAAATGAATATATCTGGTTTTAAATTGATTGTTGAGAAAGCGTATAAAGGAAAACATTATATATTTAATAGAGAACTATAAAAAGACATTTAGTGTTATATCATTTAAAAAATATTTGGTTATGGGTTTTATTTATGTTTTATGTATGATTTATGAATGGAAAAATAGACATTATTTAAAACAGAATGATGATAGATATTTATAGTTTGGTTTTTATCAAATTTATGAGTTTCATGACTTAGTTAAAAAAAACAATCATACCAAGATGCTAAATTTAATAATTTAATACAGGGTGCGATATTTTTAGATTGATTTAATTGGTGTTTAATAGTTTGGTTTAGATTATGTTCTTTTAAAAATGATGATGATTCAATTTTATGGATCAACCATTTGTTTAAGGGGCCTTTAAACCAGGGTTTTTCTGGGATTGGCCAGCCCATTTTGTCTGATCTCCAACAAATAGATTTAGGTAGTTTATCCTTCATTGCATAGCGTGCAAAATATTTTGTCCAACCGTTTTGAATTTTAAATTTGTCCGGTAGGGTATGGGTAAATTCTACTAAACGATAATCCATAAATGGCATTCGCGATTCAATATGAAATGCCATGGATGTATGATCTGCATAATGAAGAAGTGTTTTTAACTCTGTTAAGGTATCATGATGAAGTCTTTGATGAAGTGGTTGTGACCACTTTTTTAGTTGAGTTGAGTCTGCTAATAGAGGAAGTTGATTGAGCTTAGTTTTATTAAGGATTGAGCAGTTACTACCTAAGATCAGTCGAGGAATACTGTTAGGAATGTTTTTGAAATTAAGTATTTGTTTGGGTAGAGATAGTAACGGATTAAAGGCTTGAAAGTTAATAAGATAACTTAAATATCCCGCTTGTTGTTCATCGGCGCATTGACCGTCTAAGGTTACTTTAACAGGTGTTTGATTCACACATTTATAGGTATACCAGCTTGACATTAAGGTGTTATCAGGTGGCGTTCCGAGATGATAAATCATTTTTTCATATTCGTTAATAAGTTCATCAACGTTAGGTTCTATTTGGTTTGATTTAACTCCAAGATACTTGGCAATAGAGTTTATATAGTAAGATTCATCACAATTTTTTACAGAGTCACTGGATTGATAGACGCAAGAAAATGTTTGTTGAAGATGTTTTGTTTGTTTTTTTTTCATTTCTTGTTCAATAAAATATACAATGCTGGAACTATCAAGTCCTCCGGATAGGGCTGAGCCAACATCAACATCGGCACGTAATCGAAGCTTAACTGCATCGTGCAACAAATATAGATAGTCTTCTGCATATTCATCTAATGTTTTAATTGCTTTGTTAGGGTTTTGTTTTAGGTTCCAGAATGGTGTTTCTATGATTGGTTTTGCTAGTATTTTATCTAAGGGG
>MDSY01119601.1_pt1 | contig 17660 bp, 18 predicted proteins | sample 811131 | NCBI WGS metagenome assembly MDSY01 (sample SAMN05326643, study PRJNA326480) | marine metagenome | isolation source: seawater | place: Atlantic Ocean: South West | collected 2010
TGCAGTTTGTGGCAAAAAACTTTCGCACCCGCAGGGGCGAAATTGGTCTGATTATGCTGGATAATAAGGTTTTGGTGTTTGTCGAAGTGCGCTTTCGCAGCAGTGTTAGTTTTGGTTCGTCTGAAGAGTCTATTACCGCGCAAAAGTGTTACCGCTTAACCGCAGCGGCTCAGGCTTATATGCAGCGGGAAGGCCTCACTGACAGAGTCATTGCGCGCTTTGATGCCATTGCCATTAGCCCGGCTAACAGTCGCGGTGCTAGCCAGCCCAGTGATCAAGTGACCGACGGCTATTGCATCAAGTGGATAGAGAATATTCTCAAGTAACGATTAGTAAAAAAGGGATAACAGTTTTTGGACGCAGCAGATCAAAAGGTGTTCAATCAGTTTCAAGAAATGATTGAAGCGACTATGGCCACGGGTGAAACCTGTGCTGAGTCGATTGTTAGTGCCGCGGAAAAAATCGCCTCGGCTCTGCTCGCGGGCAATCGTGTATTTACCTGTGGCGAAAATTCTAATGGCTTGGTAGCTCAACTGCTAACCTATTATCTGTCTCAGGGTTACGATATTGACCGCCCTGGCTTTCCCTCACTGAACCTCAATCAGATCGCTCTGCAGAGCAGTTCGGCGGAACGTTACAATCAAGCACTGAAGACTCAGGCGGCAAGCGGCGATATTTTAGTCTTGCTGAGCAGCGGCAATAATAGTCCAACCCTTCAGGGGGCACTGCATACCGCCCTCGATCGCGGCATGTCAATTGTCCTTGTCTCTGCAGACAATGATGATTCACTGATTAACGCGGTAAGCTACAATGATGTGCATATAAGTGTTGCCGGCCGGCCCGCAACATTGGTTATTCAATCGCAAGTACAGATTGTTCAGTGCCTCTGCGCACTGATCGATAGTCATATTTTTGGAGGAGATTAAATGCGCAATATTGTGCTAGTTATATCAATGGCGGCGTTTCTGTCTGGCTGCACAGCGGTGGTGGACTCGGTGGTCAAAGACCCGATTATGCCGGATCCTACATCCTCTCCCATTGGCTCAGATATCAACGATATCAAAATGGACACCTACATAGGCGTCAACATTAAGAAAGCCCACCCAAGATTAAAGAAGGCTCATATCAATGTCCATGTCTACCATTCCGTGGTGCTGCTGACTGGCGAAGTGCCAACCAAAGATCTGAAAATTCTCGCCGGTGATACCGCTCGCGCCTTTAACGGCCAACGTCAGGTTCACAATGAACTGCAGGTTCGCGGTAATTCATCGATAGTTGCACGCACTAACGATGCACTAATTAGCGCTAAGGTAGCCACCAAACTGACCTTTGATGGCGAGGTGAAGTCCTCCAATATCGAAGTGACCGCTGAAGATAGCGTGGTTTATTTGATGGGCAAGGTTCGGCGTATTAACGGCGAGAAAGCCACTGCGATAGCCAGTGAAACCAGCGGCGTACGCAGTGTTGTTAAAGTCTTTGAGTATGTGGATTAAACTGACACTTTTAAGAAGCAGCTTCAGAGAGCAGCTTTGAAGAGCAGGTTTGAAGAGCGCTATTAAATAGCGCTCTAAGCGAACACTCTAGACCAGCTCAATCGCCATAGCAGTGCCCTCACCGCCACCAATACAGAGGCTGGCAATGCCCTTGCGGCCGCCATGCTGCTGCAGGGCATGAATTAGCGTGACAATGATTCTTGCGCCACTGGTTCCGATAGGATGTCCAAGGGCGCAGGCGCCACCGTGAACATTGAGCTTTTCATGGGGTATGTTCAACTCCCGCATGGCCGCCATAGCCACCACTGCAAAGGCCTCGTTAACTTCCCAGAGATCCACATCATCCACGGTCCAACCCACCCGATCCAGAGTCTTGTTGATTGCTGACACCGGTGCCGTGGTAAACCACTCTGGCTCCTGAGCGCTCTGATCAAAACCATGAATTAAGGCAATCGGCTTTAAGCCACGAGCTTCCGCTTCGTCTGCCATCATCAGTGTCAAAGCCGCAGCGCCATCAGAGATTGAACTAGCATTGGCAGCGGTAACTGTGCCGTCTTTTTGGAAGGCAGGTCTAAGGCTAGGAATTTTTTCTGGCTTGGCATTGCCCGGTTGCTCATCAGTATCTACAACCACATCGCCGCGTCTCGAAGAGATTGTCACTGGCGCAATTTCTTGATCAAACCAGCCATTGGCAATGGCGGCATTGGCACGACGCAGGGATTCGATGGCATAGGCATCCTGGTGCTCGCGACTAAAGCTGTATTTACCGGCACATTTTTCGGCAAAAACACCCATAGCAACACCCTGATAGGCATCTTGCAAGCCATCGTATTGCATATGGTCAAGCATCTGTGCATGGCCGAATCGGTAGCCCTGACGCGCCTGGGGAATCAAGTAGGGTGCTCGGCTCATGCTCTCCATGCCACCGGCAACCACTGTGGTTGCCTGACCCGCGCGCAGAGCATTGCAGCCCATCATGACGGCTTTCATGGCCGAACCGCAGACCTTGTTAATGGTGGTGCAGGGCGTAGTTTGCGCAATACCAGCAGCTAGTGCGGCTTGGCGAGCGGGAGCCTGACCAACCCCCGCACTCAGCACGCAGCCCATCAGCACTTCATCGATTCCATCGGCGTCTAAGGTTGATTTTTCTAGCGCGGAACGAATTGCGGCAGCACCAAGATCGGCGGAGGAAAGTGAAGAGAGAGAACCCATCATGCCACCCATAGGCGTGCGTGATGCTGAGAGAATTGCTATTGCTTGAGACATTGTGGTGCTCCGACAATACCTACTATTTAATAACCCTTAGCGATGGCTTAGTCTTTCTCGGAGCCTTATCGCTCGGTGTAGCAGGTGGTTTAGTTGAGGATTTTTTAACTGCTTTCGGGCCGCTGGGTGGTGTCGGCGGCAGATCATCAGAGGGTTCGTGCTCGAATACCATTCCCTGACCATTCTCCTGACTGTAAATGCCAACAACGGCAGTAACAGGCACTTGAATATCAATTGGCATACCGCCAAAGCGGGTGGAAAAAGCCAGAATCTCGAGATCAAGAATAAAGTTAGACACGGCGCGGGGTGCCACATTGAGCACGATCTGGCCGTCGGTAACGTAGCTCTGCGGGACCTCTACTCCTGAATGATGGGCATCGACCACAACATAAGGTGTGCAATCGTTGTCCACTATCCAGTCGAAGAAGGCGCGCAGCAGATAGGGTCTATTGGACCGCATTTTCATTTTACTGGCGGATCTCTAGCTCAAGATCGGTCAAACTTTCCTGAAATGAGGGTCGCTCAAATAACCTTTCCATGTAGTCATGTAAAGGTTTTAGCTGACGGTTGACCGGCAACTCGATACCAAACTCAGGCAGGCGCCACAGGATCGGCCCCAAGCAGCAGTCGACCAGAGTAAACTCTTCGCTCATAAAGTACGGCATATCAGTAAAGATGCTGGCAATAGTGATCAGTGACTCACGCAATTCCTTGCGCGCTTCCTCGGCCTGCTTGCTCTCTGGATTGTGCAGAATCTGCGCAATCAAGGTGCACCAGTCTTTTTCGATACGGTGCACCCAGAGTCGGCTCTGAGCACGGGCTACTGGGTAGACCGGCAGTAGCGGTGGGTGCGGGAAACGCTCATCGAGATATTCCATAACCACTTTGGACTCATAGAGCGCTAGGTCACGATCTACTAAAGTGGGTAGAGTGCCGTAAGGGTTGGCCTCAAGAATTTCTTCAGTGACGGCTACTGGATCGATATCTTCAATATCAACAGTTACGCCTTTTTCGGCCAACACAATACGCACACGGTGGCTGTACTGGCATGTAGGGTCGGAAAACAATGTCATAGACGATCGTCGCACAAAGACCTCTCAATTATTAAGTAAGTAGGGGGTAGCTTTTCACCGCCCCAAATAGACAATCCATGCCTTTATATGGTCTGTCCCGAACAACAAAGCCTCCGGACTATAGATCCAGAGGCGTTTAAAACATTACCAACCTTAGTGAATACCTTTCCAGTACTCTCGGTTGAGCAGCATAACAAAGACCAACAGTACCAAGAGGAATAACAGCACCAGGCGGCCAATATGCTTGCGTTCTTCTGCCATTGGCTCTGCAACATAGGTCAGAAAGTTGACCAAGTCATACATTGCCACATCAAATTCTTCAGCAGTCATGCTGCCAGCAGCATCGATGCTAAAACGACCGCAGGGATCATCAAGCATGTCTTCACCGGTTAACAGGTCGCGCTTAATACCGCCGTTAGCAGTGATGACTGGTCCTGGAGCACATTCAGGCAAACCCTGAAGGTCGAGCAAAACGTGGGGCATACCGACATCTTTAAAGACCTTGTTGTTAACCCCAAAAGGACGACTTGAGTCTGCATAAAAGTTACGCAGGTAAGTGTAGACCCACTCTGAAGAACGTGCCCGTGCAACCAGAGTCAAATCCGGTGGCACAACGCCAAACCACTCTTTGGCGCCATCTTCAGGCATAGAGATCTTCATCAGCTCACCGATCTTCTGACCAGTGAAAACCATGTTGTCGAGCATCAGCTGATTGGGGATACCAATATCATTGGCAACACGCTCCCAGCGCGAATACTTAAAGGAGTGACAACCCATGCAGTAGTTGACCGCCAGTTGAGCGCCATTCTGCAGTGAGGCGTGATCGCGAAGATCGGCCTCAAAGGTATCACAGTCAATGGTACCGCATGACTTGCCGCTCTCGGCGCCTACAGCTTTAATCGGCAAGATCACCAACAGTGCCACAATCAGAACACCACCTAGGGTTTTCCAAATACCGATTCCGCCATCCATAGTAATGCGGTCCGGTTCTGGCCTAGTGGTCTCCATTCGCGTCCAGAAGTAGATGCCAATAAAGTAGGAGAAGTACAGAACAGTACAGATCTGCGCTAGCAATGTACGTGCAGCCGTGGGTGCTTTAACACCCAAATATCCCAACAGGATAAAGGAAGCAGCAAACACCAAAATTGCACCGCGGCTAAAGTTGCCCTTGTAACGCATGGAGCGCACCGGGCTGCGGTCTAACCAAGGCAGCACAAACAGAATCGCAATCGCAGCAGCCATAGTGATAAAGCCACCGAGCTTATCTGGGACCGCTCGCAACATAGAGTAATAAGGGGTGAAGTACCAAACCGGCGCAATATGCTCTGGTGTCTTCAGGGAGTTGGCAATTTCAAAGTTGGCGTACTCTAAGAAATAGCCACCCATCTCTGGCATAAAGAACAGCACTGCACAGAACACAAACAGGAATACCACAATGGGTACCAGATCGTGGATAACATAGTAGGGATAGAAAGGAATACCATCAATCGGGTTGCCCTTCTCATCTTTGTACTTCTTGATGCTGACGCCATCTGGGTTGTTTGAACCCACATCGTGCAGGGCAATAATATGCATCACTACCAGTGCAATCAGGATAATAGGCATGGCCACTACGTGGAGCGACATAAATCGATTTAGGGTAATACCCGAAATCAGATAGTCACCACGAATCCACTGCACAACGTCTTCACCGACCACTGGAATAGCGCCGAACAGAGAGATAATCACCTGTGCGCCCCAGTAGGACATCTGACCCCAGGGCAGTACATAACCGAGGAATGCCTCAGCCATAAGTGCCACATAGATAGTCATGCCGAAGATCCATACCAGTTCCCGCGGCGCTTTATAAGAGCCGTAGATCAAACCGCGATACATGTGCATATAGACCACAACGAAAAATGCCGAGGCACCGGTGGAGTGGGCATAGCGAATAATCCACCCCATATCCACATCGCGCATAATATATTCAACAGAGGCAAAGGCCTGCTCAGCAGAACCCTGATAGCTCATCAGTAACCAGATACCGGTCACCAACTGAATAACCAGAACTACCATCGACAGTACGCCGAAGTAATACCAAAAGTTAAAGTTTTTCGGCGCGTAGTATTCGGCCATGTGCCGATTCCACTCGCGCTTGAGCGTAGGCATACGCGAATCTAACCACTCAGCAAAAGCTGCTGCTTTACTCATTACGCAATCTCCGCATCAATTCCGATAATAACAATGTCATCCGACTCATAGTTATGAGGCGGAATTTCCAGATTGGTTGGCGCCGGAACGCCAGCAAAAACTCGTCCTGAGAGATCAAACTTAGAACCGTGACAGGGACAGAAGAAACCGCCCAGCCAAGAGTCGCCACCAAGATCAACTGCTCCTACATCAGGGCGGTACATAGGCGCACAACCTAAGTGTGTGCACAGACCGACCAGGATCAAAAATTCTTCACGACCAGCTTGAGTACGTGCTGAGCCACTCACATAGCTAGGCTGCGAAGCCGCCTGTGAGTCCGCATCTCTCAAGATATCGGTATCAATATCGGCGATCGCTGCTAGAGACTCAGCAGTGCGGCGGACAATATAAACTGGCTTACCGCGCCACTCGACGACCATACGGGCGCCTGACTCTAACTTAGAGATATTGACTTTAACCGGGGCACCAGCAGCTTTGGCTTTGGCGCTGGGTTGCCAGGATGAAACAAAAGGTACAGCGGCACCGACTACACCTGCACCACCCACAACAGTGGTGGCACCAAGCAAGAATCGGCGGCGACTATGGTTGACTCCGTCATTGGTCATGACGTTCTCCCTAAACAGCAAAATTGGATGTTAAAACACGCGGATTCGCATGCAATTAAAAATGGCCCCGCATTCTAACGGAACACTGATATATACGCAACAAGAGAGATAGACAGATCAGGGTTAACTTACTGTTTTTTAAGGCAAAAAAAAGCCCGACTCATGAGTCGGGCTATTCTTTCCAGCGCTGATATTAACGCTTGGAGAACTGAGGACGCTTACGTGCCTTGTGCAGTCCAACTTTCTTACGCTCAACCTGTCTCGCATCACGGGTCAGGAACCCAGCTTTGCGCAGTGGCGAACGAAGATTTTCATCATACTGAAGCAAGGCGCGAGCAATACCGTGACGGATTGCACCAGCCTGACCAAAGTTACCACCGCCATTAACGGTGATCTTCATATCAAACTTGTTGACCAAATCAACAATCTCAAATGGCTGACGAACAATCATTCGTGCCACTTCACGACCGAAATATACATCGATCGTGCGATCATTGATGGAAATGTTGCCGCTTCCTGCAGTCAGGAAAACGCGGGCTGCTGACGTCTTGCGACGGCCAGTGCCGTAAAATTGAGTTTCTGCCATGATAATCGCTGTCCGTTAAAGTTCTAGAGCTTGGGGCTGCTGCGCGGCATGGGGATGTGCACCACCAACGTAGACCTTGAGCTTTCTAAACATTTCCCGACCAAGTGGCCCGCGGGGCAACATACCTTTGACAGCAGACTGGATAACGCGCTCAGGCGCTTTCTCAATCAACTTATCAAAAGTAGTATCCTTCAGACCACCGGGGTAACCGGTGTGAGAGTAATAGGTTTTTTGTGTGGCCTTGTTGCCAGTCACACCAATTTTTTCGGCGTTAACCACGACGATGTAATCGCCGGTATCGACGTGCGGGGTATACTCTGGCTTATGCTTTCCACGCAAGCGTGTTGCAATTTCCACTGCTAAACGACCCAAAGTTTTACCTTCGGCGTCTACGATATACCAATCACGTTCTACTGTTTCTGCTTTTGCGCTATATGTTTTCATCTTATCCTGCCTGGCTTTGGGGGATCCCAAAAAAGGGTGCGAATTGTAATGATCACCCGCACCTATTACAAGGGGCGATTTGATCAAAATGTAAGTTTTTTCTTTAGCTCATTACGGGCGGTGTGGCCGGGCCAAATACTCGTGGCTCTGCATTTCTAATAAACGGCTCTCTGTACGCTGAAACTCAAACCCTAAACGACCGCTCTCATAGAGCTGATATAGAGGCGCGGCGGCGGTTACAGCCAGTTTCACTCCGCGGTCATAGAACTCATCCACCAGATTGATAAAGCGTCTCGCGGCATCATTATTGACTGTACTGAAGATTGGCACGCCGGTAATCATCACCGAATGAAATTCCCGCGCCACCTCAATATAATCATTTTGACTGCGCGGACCTTCACAAATTGCCGCAAATTCAAACCAAACTATATCTTCGGCAACCTTGCGCGCCGGTATCAATCGACCCTCAATATCCAGATCGACAGCTAACTTTATTTCACCCTCCACGGCCACCAGACTATTAAAGGTGGCCCCAATTGCCTGATCCGCCAGTTCACCCAGCGGTGAGTAATAGAGCTCAGCCTGCTCTAGGGCGCGCAGACGGTAATCCTGCCCACCATCCACATTGACCACCTCGCAGTGCTCATTAAGCAGCGCAATGGCGGGCAAAAAACGCTGGCGCTGCAAACCGTCACGGTAGAGCAGGTCTGGCACTATATTGGAAGTGGCAACCAATGTAACCCCGCGCTGAAAGAGCCCTTCCAGAAGACGCGCCAAAATCATCGCATCCGTGATATCACTGACAAAAAACTCATCAAAGCAGATTACCTGAGTCTCTTGAGCAAGGGACTCAGCAACCAAATCCAAGGGGTTGGCCTGACCTTTTAAGTTTTCTAGATCCTGATGCACCCGGCGCATAAAGCGATGAAAATGAATCCGCATCTTGCGCTCAAAGGGCAGGCTCTCGTAAAAGCTATCCATTAAATAGGTTTTGCCACGGCCCACGCCACCCCAAAAATAGAGACCCTTTTCAGGTGTCATTTCAGGGCGCCAAAAGGTTGCCAGCAAACCACCTTTTTTACGCTTATTGCGCCGCGCCAAACGACTGCACAACTGGTCGAGCTTATCGACTGCCTGAGCCTGAGCCTGATCAGCTACAAAGCCGTCTCGAGCCAGATCATTTTGATAGCGTTGCTTTGGGGTTAACATCGAATATGGTAGAATCGCTGAGGAAACGCAGACTTTAACCAGCGTGACGCCGCAAGACAACTAAAATAAAGTCAGCTATGGCCGACAGTGATCATTGAGACTGTAATCAAGCAAAAATAGTTGGCGCTTTGTCCAATAAAGCATTGCTTCAACAACCACCTTTGGCGACACTAAAGGTGTGTAACAATACATAAGTATGGGAGAACACATTGACAATTTTGAGCGTAATTCTGATTTTAGCGGCTTTTTTAATAGGAGCTGGCATCGGCCACCTGTTGTCAAAGAAGGTCGATAGCAGCGATAAATCGGTACGCAACCTTGAACAGAAACTTGCCGCCAGCGAAAAAGAACTCAAGCGCTATCAGCAAGAGGTTACCGAGCACTTTATTACCGCATCCCACCTCACTGGCAATATTGCACAGAGCTACCGCCAGATCCACGAGCACCTGGCATCCAAGGCCATGCGTTTAGCCAGTCCCGATGTGGCGCGGCAGATACTGAAGTCCGGGGGCAGTGATTTTGGCCTCCTCGACTCCAATGGTAATCCATTGATCGACCTATCCGACGTTGAAGTTCCACGGGATTATGCACCCAGTGTCCCCGGTGGAATCCTGAGTGAAGACTACGGCCTTACCGAGTCAGAGCAGAGCAAGGCAGGTAACGATGCCGAGCCTGAGTTGCTCGATAGCGACAGTGAAGATGAAAAGGATCCCACCCAGAGCGTCGCCTAAAACACTTAAGTTAGGGCGTCTTTAAAGGGCGCCACTGGCATTAGCGCAAGCAGGGAGGTTTGCGGTGCTACCATCACTCAGTCGAGTTTCTAAGCGCCTGACTAGGTATCTCAGTCACAGCCTACTGCCAGGTAGTTGCAGCCTCTGTCTATCAGCATTGCAGTTCTCCGGCGGGGTTCTGTGCCACCACTGTATTGCGGAGCTGCCGCGCCTAACGAATCACTGCCAACGCTGCTCAGCGACACTTGAAAGTAATTTAATCTGTGGCAGCTGTCAGCGAAGGCCGCCCACTTTTGGTCGCTGCATCTCGGCTTTCCACTACCATTCACCGATAGACAGTATTATTTTGCGGCTAAAAAATGACCCCTATACAGCGGACATTAAGCCCCTCAGCGCAGTTTTAGCCGAACGCATAGCCAGCCCTACCGCCACGCTCAACTGCCCTGCCCCGAAACAATTATTCCCCTACCATTGCACTGGCTTAAAATGGCCAAACGCGGATTCAACCAGAGTTATATTATCAGCGGCCTAGTTGCAGACCATCTGCGCCGAGATCACGGTATTGCCGTTGAGATCCGCAGCGATATTTGTCAGCGCCGGGTTATGGGGCAGGATCAACACCTACTAAGCGCCAAACAACGCCTCAGCAGTATTAAAAATGCGTTTGCTGTAGAGCCTTCAGCGGGTAGAGAGCCTTCAGCGGGTAGAGAGCCCTCAGCGGGTAGAGAGCCTTCAGCGGGTAGAGAGCCTTCAGCGGGTAGAGAGCCTTCAGCGGGTAGAGAGCCCTCAGCGGGTAGAGAGCCCTCAGCGGGTAGAGAGCCTTCAGCGGGTAGAGAGCCCTCAGCGTACAGAGAAACCTCAACAGCACAGCCCCTAATCGGCCGCTCAGTAGCAGTGGTGGATGATGTAGTGACCACAGGCGCCACAGCAAACAGTATTGCCTCAGTCCTGCTGCGAGCAGGTGCTGCACAGGTCGATATATGGAGCATTGCAAGAACAAGCTGGAATAATTCCACAGGGTGACTCAGAATGGAGTCCATGAATAAACCAAATACAACACTGAGCAAAGCTACCACCGCGGACTCAATCAAACAGCCGGAAAATATTTGGCAGCAAATTTACCGCGAAGCCCAATCGGCCTCGGCTGAAGAGCCTGCACTGGCAGAGTTTTTCAATGCGACGATTCTCACTCACAACAGTCTCGGCGATGCTCTAAGCAACTATCTAGCAAGTAAACTGGCCAGCGATAAAACCCAGCAGGCCATGCTGCGCACAGTAATGGATCGAGCATTTTCGACCCCCGACATTATTAGCGCTGTGGCCGCAGATATTGCCGCCACCGTAGATCGGGACTCAGCCTGCACACAGTATTTGACGCCCTTTCTGTACTTCAAAGGCTTTCTTGCGCTGCAGGCATACCGCGCCGCACATCAACTGTGGAATGAACAGCGTCAATCACTGGCACTGCTAGTCCAGTACCGTATCTCATTGATATTTGCAGTGGACATTCACCCAGCGGCAGTGATTGGCAGCGGTCTGTTAATCGATCATGCCACCGGTTTAGTGATTGGTGAAACCGCGGTCATAGAAGACTGTGTATCAATTATGCAGTCAGTCACCCTCGGCGGCACAGGCAAGGTCTCAGGAGACCGCCATCCAAAAATTCGCAAAGGTGTACTGATTGGTCCCGGAGCAAAAATACTTGGCAATATCGAGGTCGGTGAAGGCGCCATGGTCGCCGCATCCAGCGTTGTGTTAAAGGCCGTACCAGCTCATGCAGTGGTCGCTGGGGTGCCAGCAGCAGTGGTCGGAGATACCCGCTGTGACGAGCCCTCTCAAGCTATGGATCACTACTTTAAGTGTGACTGAGAAGCTTAAAGACTAGATGCCTGTAGCCGTAAAAAGAGTTTGAGCCACTAGCAACGGTCCCAGCTAAAAGGCATCACCTGATCAATTGAATCCGCGCCCTGCAACTGCATTATTAATCGATCCACTCCCATCGCCACCCCAGCAGAGTCCGGAAGCCCAGCCTGCATTGCTGCCAGCAAGTGCTGATCAGCAGCTATGGCCGCCTTGCCAGACTGCTGGCGCAAACGCTGATCCTCGGCAAAGCGAGCGGTCTGTTCTGCGGCATCAGTCAATTCACAGTAGCCATTGGCCAGCTCAACGCGATTTAAGAATGCCTCAAAACGCCGGCTAATCCGACGCCCCTGACTGTCCTCAGCGCATTGTGCCAAGGCCGACTGACAGGAGGGATAGTCGTAGACCAGCACCAGCCCCTCCTCCAAACGCGGCTCGACAAGCACATTGAATAACAGATCTAAACAGTTGCCGCGGGTCTCATGGGCCCAGGCCTCTGAACTGGCGGAAACCGCCATACTCTGCAGATCAACCAGCTCAATTCTGTGGGGATCCACCTCTAAGTGCTGGATAAACAGATCCCCATAGCTACAGCGCCGAACCGCGATATCGGGCACCAAAGTAGCAACGAGCTCAACCACCTCATCCATCAACTGATGCTCATCCCAGCCGCAGCGATACCATTCAAGCATGGTAAATTCAGGATTGTGACGACGGCCACTCTCGGCGCTGCGAAAGGCTTTGCCGAGACTGTAAATATCACCGCTGCCAGAGGCCAGCAGGCGTTTCATAAAATATTCGGGAGAGGTCTGCAGATAGGCTGTATCACTAGTGCGGGGATTAGCACTAGGATTAGGGTTAATAGTGTGGATACTATCGATATTGAGGTCGGTCACCGTTGCCCTAGACAGCAGCGGCACATCCACCTCCATTACCTGGCGCTGTTGGAAAAAATCGCGCAGCTGAGCAAGCACCCGACTGCGTTGACGCAGAGTCGCCAAGCTGGCGCCGGGCTGCCATTGTTTTAACATCGGCTTAACACCTAATTAACCCTTTCCTTCAGCGCTGTTCAACGACTTTATTTGGCGCTGACACGGCCCTGATATTCTCCGGTGCGCGTATCGACACGGACAATCTCACCCTGATCGAGAAATAACGGCACTTTTACCACTGCACCAGTCACCAACTTAGCCGGCTTGCTGCCGCCCTGAGCGGTATCGCCGCGCAGGCCGGGATCAGTTTCAACAATCTCCAGCTCAACATGATTGGGTGGTGTCACCGATAGGGGAGCGCCATTGAATAGAGTCACTACTACCATATCCTGTTCACTTAACCAGGGAAGCGCATCGCCAACGGCTTTCTCATCCGCCTGATGCTGTTCAAAACTCTCCGGCTCCATAAAGTACCAAAAGTCGCCGTCTGTATAGAGATACTGCATATCAGTATCCATCACATCGGCCGCCTCAAGCTGCTCACCAGATTTAAAGGTTTTATCCAATACTCTGCCGGTATTCAAGTTGCGTAATTTAACCCGGTTGAATGCCTGACCCTTGCCGGGCTTTACCAGCTCGTTGTCCAAGATCGAACAGGGATCTCCATCAAGCATTACCTTTAACCCGGAGCGAAATTCATTGGTGGAGTAGTTTGACATTGGCGTAGATTCTCAATTATCTAAAAAGGCCGATATGATACCCGAACTTCCCCCCAATTTGAGCAGTTTGTGACGCCGCTGAGAAAATTAATCCCCTCGCAAAATTCATGCGCAATTGAATTGCTCGGCATAGACAAAAAGTTGACTACACTTAGAGGCGTATAAAAGGATAAATCGAGCGCCCCTGAGCAAAAGTGCAAAAAAATCCAACGACAACGTCTATCAGGCTAACTTTTATGAGCTCTGCCTCTAACAACAATATCGCAGCCCTGCTGAGCATCATAAAGCCAACCATTGCAGACAGCCTAGCAACTGACGCCGATAGCCAGCCATTCGACAAAGCCTCCGCAGAGCAGTTTATTAGCAATCTCTCAGAGACGAATTACGCGAATAACTCAATTGCGCTGTACCGTATTCTGCCGGGGGTCATAGGCTCTAATATCTCGCCAAAAACCAAAATCGATATTCTCGACAGCCTCAATCCCGCGGTTATTAGATCCACAGAGGGTCTGCTGCAAAACCCGCTCAGCCAATCGACCGCCAAGGCTATATCACTTGGCCAGTCTTTGGTAAGACGACTTTTTGAAGGCTACAAGCTAGTTATCTATCAGCTCGGTCGAGAGCTTCCAGAAAACCCAAAGCAGAGCCCTAAAAGTGATTATCTCGCTAAGAGTATCCTTGCCGCCTGTCACCTGTTGGCGAGAATCCAGCTCAACAGCCTCAGTCATTATCTGCAACAGCCAAGCTTTTATTGGCGTGAACTGCACGCACTTTACATACTGGCAGAGCAACTGGGTGTTGCCAGCAAAGATATAGCTGACAAACTCGGCATCAATACCTCGATCAAAAAGGTCTACATAAAACTACTGCTTTTCGGCAGTGCCAGACCCCATCATTTTTCCAATTATGAACTGCGCTTTATCTACAGCGAACTGGAATTTTGGTCCTCTCTTGCAGAGCTTCACAGGGGCGATGTGAAAGGGCTATTTGCAATCGACCCCTCGACAAATCACGGCACTGTCTATGCTGACGAGTGCCCCAAGCAGCCGGGCAATATCATCCTCGACACCTCCCATTTGGTGAGTTTTCTGCAGGGCATTATCAATGATAACTCGGACACTCTGCTGTCGGACCGCGTCTCTCGCCGAGTTATCCGCGATCTGATCAAACAGTGGGGGGGAAAGCTCAAACGTCGAGAGACCCATATTAAAGATCAGGCTCAGCTATCCGTAACTCAGGGTTTCACCGCGACACTCTGCATGTTGTCGAAAAGTGACAGTTTTGATAATTTCCTGCGCCTCTGCGGGCAACAGCCGCCGACAAAAAACACGGCCAACAGAGGTGTTAAACGGGTCGATGATATCTGGGGAACCGCCTTTGAAAAATTCGATGACCACCCAGATGACCCGATAATCTTTGTCCCGACTCAGGACAAAAGTAGCAAATTAAAAGTTATCCAAGCTCTGCGTAAAAATGTCAGCCCGAATGGCGCCTGTATTGAACTAAATGATAAAAAGGTCCAACTGCAGCCCGGGGAGCTGATCGCCGTTCGCACCCGCGAAGACAATAAATGGATGGCGGGAATTGTGCGCTGGAAAAATATCTCCCCCTCCCTTTACAGCATATACGGCGTGCAATTTCCCGCCCGCCACTGCGCTCCGGCCGCTATTCGAATCCAACCGCGAGGGCCAGACTCTACCTACCAATTTATGCAGGCGATACTGCTGTCACAAAAGCGCGATCTCAGCGAAGGAGTCACATTGTTGTGCCCGCCCCTGCGCTACACTAAAAACACTAAAATTTGTGTTATCACCCCTCTGCAGCAGAGTGAAGCGATCATTGCCGAAGAGCTGGAGACGACGGAGCATTTATCACATTTCAAATTAGTTTTTTGCTGAGTTCTTTTATCAAGCTGTTTTATTTCACGCTAATCAAAAACCCAAGGAAGAAAGATTTTTATGCGTTCAGATGAACCACTGCATATTTTAATCGTCGACAAATCAAATGATGAAGCTAATCGTTTTATCAGTATTCTGCGCAGCGCAGATTTTGTTGTGGAAGCTAAGCTGGCAAGCAACGAAGAGCAGTTGCAAAAAACTATCTCTATGCGCAACTGGGATCTATTAGTCGCCGCTCAGGATTACAGCAAAATCCCTACTCAGAATATATTTCAGCGCATACGCCGAGCTGAGAGAGATCTGCCGGTGATCCTAATCAACCAAGAATATAGTCCTAAAAAGATGATCGAAGGCATGCGCCTCGGCGCCGTTGATGTGGTGGTAGAAGATCAGGATCAACATCTAATCAAGGTGGTAGAGCGTTCATTGCGCGGTGTCTACGAACGGCGCCAGTCACGGGAGTGGGAGCGCAAGTTGTCCGTGGCAGAAAAGCGCGCGCAGCATCTAATGGACATCTCACGCTTTCCCATCGCCATTATCAAAGAGGGTGTCTACCTCTATGCCAATGACGCCTGCGCCAGTATTTTTGGCTTTAGCGACAGCGAAGAGATGCTCTGCCTGCCAGTTATCGACAATATAGGCGCCAGAGACCGGGAAAAACTCAAGGCCTATATGGTACCTCTGGAGTGCGCCGATGAAATTATGCCCTTTGAGGCGATGATCAAGACAGTGGATGTTGAGGGTGCCGAGAGTGATGCTTTTCTCGAGATCCAGCAGATTCAATATGATGCCGAACCCGCACTGCAATTCACGATCAATAAAGATAAGCTGCTCGATGCCAGCATGGATACCAGCGAGCAGCAGCAGACCGCGGAATACAGCGCAATACAGCCCCACCTAGTCTACGAGCTGATAAGCCGTGGAATCAGTCGCTCTGTGCACAGCGGCCAAGACTGCATGCTGCTAAATATTCAGGCGGATCGATTTAGTCATCTGAAAGAAGAACTTGGTATAGCCAAAGCCGAAAAGATCGCCCACTCCCTAGTGATGTTTATCGTCCAGCAGTTTGATCACAATATCGACTGCGGCAGAATTTCGGAAAACTGTTTTGTGATCATCCTCCCGGACACATCTGAAGAGCAGGTTGTGGAGATAGCGGCGGATTTATGTCAGCAGATCGGCCAGCAAGTATTTGATATAGACAACGAAACTTTTTCACTGACCACCTCCATTGGCATCACCGGTCTCAATGAGAATGTACCCTCAGTGGAACGGGGACTGGAGCGCAGTGAAGAGGCCATCTCACAGTTGCGACTGAACTCTGCAGACGGCAGTACTGGAGAAACTGATGGAGCAGGCAATGAAAGCGGCAATGGCGCCAAATTCTATATCCCGGATATTCACTCGGATGACATATCAAAAGCCGACGCAGTGGTTATTACCGCCAAGAAACTACTCGCCAAAGACGCCTTCTCAATATGCTATCAGCCCATCGTGGCGCTTATAGATAGCGGCAGTGGCAAGGAATACTATGAGGTCATACTGGGGGTCAAAACCGAAGTCTCTGCCACTGAGATACCCGAGGACTTTATCGCCAATCTATTTAAATCTGAGGTTGCCGCGGAAGTGGATCGTTGGGTCATTAGTCAAGCCCTCGAGTCACTCAGGGACAAACTCAAGAGCAATCCTGAAACCCAACTGTTTATCAATATCAGCGCCCAGTCATTTGCTGGTAGCGACTTCTTACCCTGGCTGCAAAAAACCTTAGGAGAGTCAAAACTTCCGACCAATGCCCTGATATTCCAACTACGAGAAATCGATGCGGTACGTTATCTCAATCAGGCTGCAGCCCTCTGTAATGAAATGAAGAAAGCACAGGGGCAAATAGGCATTAGTAATTTCGGTCTCGCCATCAACCCCCAGAAAACCCTTGAACGGATCGAGGCAGACTTTGTTAAAGTCGATCGCCTGATCGTTGAAAAGCTTGCCAACGAGGGCAAGAGAAAGGGCGACCAAGGCAGAGAGGAGTTCCAAAAAATTATGGACGGCATGACCGGAACCGGGGTCAATGTGATCGTACCCTTTGTGGAAACAGCAACCATTATTCCGGTACTCTGGCAGCAGGGTGTGCAGTATATTCAGGGGCACTATATCGATCAGCCGTCCTTTACCATGGACTATGATTTCTCCGAGGGACCATAAGCAATAGCCTAACTAGCAGGTCAACCCAGTACTATCGGAGCAGCCTCAATCAAGAATAAGCGTGTCCTTGTCGCTATAACCCAACAGATAGAGAATACCGTCCAGACCCAGATTGGAAATTGACTGCTTGGCGGATGCCTTAACCAGAGGCTTGGCGCGGAAGGCAATGCCGAGGCCGGCAATGCTCAGCATCGGCAAATCATTGGCTCCGTCACCCACGGCAATAACCTGTTGCAACATCAAGCCTTCGCGTTGGGCGATCTCGCGCAGCAACTCAGCCTTGCGCTGACCATCAATAATCTCACCAGTGACGCGACCGGTTACCCGTCCATCTTCAATATCCAGCTGATTGGCGTAGACATAGTCAACGCCCAAGCGCTGCTGTAAATACTCGCCAAAAAAAGTGAAGCCACCTGAGACAATCGCGGTTTTAAAGCCGAGCTTTTTTAGCA
>MDSY01061954.1_pt1 | contig 17659 bp, 16 predicted proteins | sample 811131 | NCBI WGS metagenome assembly MDSY01 (sample SAMN05326643, study PRJNA326480) | marine metagenome | isolation source: seawater | place: Atlantic Ocean: South West | collected 2010
CATGCAGAAGCTGATGCCGACGCGTGACAGGAAAATCCAGCCGATCAGCACCCAGTAAGGCGTCAGCGCCGTGACCCTCGCCAGCAGGTAGGCCGAGGTGGCGAAGCTGATAAGACCGAAAGCCAGCAGGAAACGCGCATCCACCCGGTCCGTTAGCCGTCCGGCAATGGGAAAGCCCACCACCATGGCCAGGCCTGCCGGGATCATCATCACGCCGGCTGCTGTCGGCGAATAATGCTGCACCATCTGGACGAACAGCGGGATCAGGTAGGTGGAGGAATAGATCGCAATGCCGGTGGCCGAGATGATCAGCCCCGCAGACCAGAACTGCCGGTACATGAAGATCGCCGGATTCAGCGCGGGAAACGGGTGCCGCAACTCCCAGACGACAAAACAAACCCCGCCGATCAGGCCGATGGCAAATTTCAGATAAGTGATGTCAGAATCCCAGCCATCCCGGTTCGCGCCGGCGAAGGCCGACAGCAGGCTGACAACCGCAACCGTCAGCAGGCCAAGGCCTTGCCAGTCGAGCGGCGGCCGGGTGCGCAGGTTCGCGTCCTCCCCTGTCGGCATCAGGAATGGCGCAACGCTCAGGGCCACGAAGGCCAGCGGCAGCGTCGCGATGAAGACCAGCCGCCAGCTGGCAAGGTCCACGGCAATCCCGCCCAGCGCCGGGCCGAAAGCCGGTGCAAGCACAACGCCGATGGAGAAGATGCCCATGGCCGTCCCTCGCCGGTTATCCGGGAAGGTCTGGAAGATCAGGAACATGGACATGGGCTGCAGCAGCCCGGCGGAAACACCTTGCAGCGCGCGCGACAGGATCAGCATTTCCAGCGAGGTCGACACCGACCCCAGCAGCGAGCCGACAACGAACAGACACATGCCAGCCACATAGGTCGCCCGCGGCCCGTAATTATGCATCGCCCAGGCATTGGCCAGCATGGCGATGGTGGAAGAGGCGAGGAAAGCCGTGGACATCCATTGCGCCTGGTCCTGCCCGAGGCCGAAAGCGCCGATAATGGCCGGCAAGGCGACATTCACCGTGGTCGCGGCCAGCATCGTGGACAGCGATCCGGTGAGCATCGCCCCCAGCAGGATCCAGCGGTAATTCGGGCCGAACTGGGCAAAGCGCCGGCGGACGGCGGATCCGGCCATGTCCGGAATGTCATGGACCGGAATATCTCCGGGTGTGGCGCTTGCCGTGCTCACGCCGCGTCTTCAGCGGCCTGCTTGCGGATGCGAACCGTGACCATCGTACCCGGCCGCAGGCGCAGGCCCGGATCGTCGAGGTCGATGCGCACCGTAATGCGCTGGGTGATCTTGGTGAACACGCCATTGGCGTTCGGGTTCGGCATCAGCGCAGACTCGGCAAGCGTGGCATTGTGGATCCGGGTGACATGGCCGGTGATCTTCGTACCGGGATGGCTGTCGACCTTCACACGCACGTCTGCGCCGGTTTCGATCTTGCGGATATCGGTTTCCTTGATGTTCGCAGACACCCAGACCGCATCCGGATCATGCATCAACGCAACCCGGAATCCTCGGAGCGAATGCTCGCCCGTGTCATAGAACAGCTCGTCGATCACACCGTCGATGGGCGCACGGATCGTATGCTGTTCCACCACGACACGTTGGGCATCGACGCGGGCCTCGGCCTGTTGGAGCGACGCACGCAAGACGCCGAGGTCCAGTTCGATCAGGCGCACTTCCTTGCCCTGGATGGATGCCGTGCGCTGTTCAGCCCGGGCGCTGTCACGGTCGGCTTCGGCACGCAGCAATCCCTGTCGTGCCGTATCGAGCGCGTTGAGAGACTGGTCCAGCGCGCTTTGTGGCAGCAGGCCCCGGTCAAACAGGCCCTTGGTCCGGTCGTAATCCCGCTGGGCGGTCTCCAGATTGGAGCGGGCCGCTTCAACCGAGGCAGACGCAGACTGCGTGCCTGCGCGTCTGGCGGCAACCTCACTGCCGGCTTTGGATGACGCGAGCCCCACCCGGGCCTCTTCACGCGCAATCTGCGCGCGCAACCGGTTCGCTTCGGCCTGGTATTCGGCCAATGTGTAGGCGGCTTCCCGCTCGTCGATCGTGTACAGGATGTCGCCAGCTTTCACCATGTCACCCGCCGAGACGCGTTGGGAGGTAATCTTCCCGGATATGTCTGTTGATACGGCAATCATGTCCGCCGCTATCCGCGCATCGGAGGTCGAAACATAAGCGGCCCGGTCCGTTATGAAGCGGGCAAGCCCCAGCAGAACCAGCAGAACAAGCCCGGCGATGAGGCCCAGGCGAACGCGCGGATTGCGCAGATGCGCCCGCAACGGCGTGTGCGCCGGCTGGATTGTTTCAATGTCCGGTGTAACCTGTGTGTTTCCGTCCATGCCTCTTGCCGGGGCCTTGCGGCCCTGTCCGTTTCGCTCCCTTGCGGCCCATGTGGACGGTTTCTGAACCGTCTCTGTATTCCGCATTACACATTTATCGGCGCATGACCCTAAGGTAGGCAAGCCCCCTTCTTGCGCTTGGCCCCGGGCGTCTGTTTAGCTGTCCGGAACACAAAAAACGCCGGGAGACTTCCACTATGCCGTTCGATCATCCCTTGCCTCCCCTGCCGGTCCAGCCAGACGGTGTTGCCTGGCCGACGAAGGCCTGGCCGGAAAGCCCCCCCGCCCCGGACACTGACACCGCGCGGTTGAACCGCCTGCTGGACCGCGCCTTTACGGACCCAGCCCCGGAGACAATGGGCGAGACCCATGCCTTCCTTGCCGTTCAAGGCGGCCAGATCGTGGCAGAGCGCTATTGGCGGGATTTTACGCCCGGCAGCACCTTTCCGTCCTGGTCGGAAGCGAAATCGATCACCCAGGCGCTCATCGGCATCCTCGTGCGCGACGGCAAGATCGACATTCACGCCCCGGCCGACGTCCCGGAATGGCAGGAGACAGACGACCCGCGCCGCACGATCACGCTGGACATGTTGCTGCGTATGTCGAGCGGGCTGAAATTCATCGAGGATTATGTGCCGGGCTCCGTCTCCGACGTCATCGAAATGCTGTTCGGCAGCGGACAACTGGACGTTGCCGCCTATGCTGCAAGCCAACCACTGGAGCATGAGCCGGACACATTCTGGAGCTATTCAAGCGGCACGTCGAACATCGTCGCCCGCTGCGCCGCCCGGGCGCTCGGCGCCGATGCGGATACGTTCCGCGAGTTCATGTTCCGGGAGCTGTTCTCCCCCATCGGCATGCGCTCCCCCCTGCCGAAGTTCGATGCAGCCGGCACCTTCATCGGCTCGTCCTTCTGCTATTGCACCGCGCGGGACTTTGCCCGTTTCGGCCTGCTCTACCTGCGCGACGGGGTCTGGGACAAAACCCGCATCCTGCCGGAAGGCTGGGTGGACTATGCCCGCACACCGACGCCGGCCGTGCCGGACACCGAAACGCTCGGCTATGGCGCCCATTGGTGGCTGGACATGGCAGGCCCCGGCAGCTTCTCCTGCAACGGGTATGAAGGTCAGTATACGGTCCTCGTCCCGGAGAAGGATCTGATCCTCGTTCGCCACGGAAAATCCCCGCTGGAAGCGAAGGACGCGGTGCAAGCCTGGATCGCCGACGTGGCGGACTGTTTCTGAAGTCACTTCCGTAAGCGCGGCAAACCGGCTTATGCTCTCCCGACAAAGGGAGGACTAATCCATGACATCCATGCAAGCGGCCACACTCTATGCGGGCCTATTCTGCCTGTTCATGCTGGTATTGAAGGCAAATGTTGGGCGCGTAAGGACACAGCACAAGGTCGGCTTCGGCGATGGCGGAAATCAGCCGCTGCAACGCAGCCTGCGCGTGCAGGGCAATGCGGTGGAAGATGTGCCGGTCGTGCTGTTCGGATTGCTGGGCCTCGGCGCGCTGGCGGCCCCCGCCCTGCTGATCCACGGCATCGGCGGCAGTTTCCTGATCGGGCGGATCCTGCATGCCTTCGGTCTTGGGGGCTCTTCCGGCAGCAGTTTCGGACGCAGCGTCGGCACGCTGATCACGGCGCTGGTCATGCTGGTCACGGCGGGGTCATGTGCCTGGTATGCGCTGACTTAAGGCGCCGCCACCAACCCGCTGACCATACCAGACAGTTTGCTGGCATCCCCGGCGAGGTCTTTCACCATGACGCGAGCCTGATCCTGCGGGCCAGGAAACGTCAGCTGGTTCTTCGGGGTCACGGTAAAGCCGATCTCGCCAAAATAGGCCGGCACGCCGATCAGGATGGCGGCAGGCCAGCCGGCGGCCTTGCCGGCCTCCAGCGCCTCGCCCGTCACGGTCAGACCGAGACGGCTGCCCCGGTGAGACGGGGCCACGGCAACCGGCCCGTAAAACAATGCCCGGTCCCGGTTTGGCCCGACAACCAGCGGCCACACACGGCAGACCGCAATCACCTGCCCGTCCAGCACGGCCACGCGATTGATCTCCGGCAGCGAGCGGGAGTATTCGCGCAGCCGCTCGGCGGTCTTGGCAAAGTGGCCGGGGCCGAAGGTCCGGTCGAAGAGGTCTTCGATCGCTTCGGCATGGAGGGCTGGGGTTTCGGGCACAATCTGGAGCATGAGGCGCGCCTTTAGGGCGGTGTGCCGCATGGATCAATGGGGTAATTGCGCCCGGAGGCCCTAATATTTCACCGAACAGCCATAGGGTTTTGTGGAGCTGACGCCGATTGGCTCTGCCGCAGACAGGCTGGTCAGTGCTTCGCGGACATAATTGGTGGCCGTTGCAATGTCTGCCACATTGGCTGAGGCCACCGAGTCGATTGCGCCCTGATAGGCGACCTGGCCCTTCGGACCGATGATGTACATGTGCGGCGTGGTCTTCGCCTGATAGAGCCGCCCGAGTGTGCCATCCGGATCCAGCAGCACATGCGCGGGACTCGCATCGTGTTCTTCCGCCCACTGATTTGCTGCTGCGCCGTCGACATGGCCCTGTTTGCCAGGCGCCGATGAAATCACCGTCAGCCAGACCGTCCCGTCTGCATCGGCATCGGCCTGCAGACCCTGCATGTTACCGGGCGGCTGAGCATAGTGCTTGCGCACGAAGGGGCAGCCCTCATTCGTCCATTCCAGCACCACGGTGCGGCCGGCGAAATCGGACAGGGAGACCGGGTCTCCGTTGGAATCCATGGCAGTGAAATCAGGTGCAGGGCGACCGATCGGCAGGCCGGAATCCGCCTGCGCGGTGGAGGCAATCAATGCCCCGGCCGTCAATGCGACGGCGGCCGCCATACCAGCCGCCAGCGACAGGTTTCGCCGATTGATCGTGATCATCCGTCTATGTCTTCCCTCGTGTCCGGGCCGGCCTCAGGGGGTAAGCGGCAAGCTGGTGACAAGGCCCTGATTGAGGATCTCAGGCAGGACCTGCGGCACGTCCGAACCGGCAGGATACCACAGATACATCGGAACGCCTGCGCGCTGATGCCGCGCCAGCTCTGCGGCGATGGCCGGGTCCTTGCGGGTGAAGTCGGCGACAAGGAAGGCAACATCATTGGCCGCGAAGAAATCGTGCACGGCCCTGGATTTCAGGGTTGTTGCCTTGTTCACCTGGCAGGTGGCGCACCAGCTGGCCGTAAAGTCGATGAAGACCGGCCTGCCCTCGGCGACCAGAGACTGCACCCGGCCCGCACTCCACGGTTCGGCCTCATACTTTGCGGCATAGGCGGACGATGCGCCCAGGGCCGGCGCAGGCGCCATGGCCCGCTCCGCAACGCCAAAGACAGCAAGCGCCAGGGTCACAACGGCCAGAATGCGCGGAAGACGCGCTTCGCGTTGCCACAGCCATGCAGCGAATGCGATCGCGACAGCGCCCGTCGCTGTCCACGCGACGGCGCCCGAACCGGCCAGATCGCCCAACACTTTGGCGAGCCATGCGGCTGTCAGGAACATCGGGAACGCGAAGAACTGCTTCAGCGTGTCCATCCACTTCCCCGGCCGCGGCAGCAATTTGTAGAGGTTCGGCACGAAGCTCAGCACAAGGAAGGGCAATGCCAGGCCAAAGCCCATGGCAAGGAAGAAGGTGAACACCACCGGAGCGGAATGGCCCATCACGGCACCGAGCGCTGCGCCAAGGAATGGTCCGACACAGGGAGAGCCCACCACAGCGGCCAGCACGCCCGTGAAGAAGGCCCCCGCATCCCCGTCCCGGTCAGCCAGACCGGAACCCAGATTCTGCAGCGATGTTCCCAGCTCGAACATGCCCATCAGCCAAAGACCGACAGCAAACATGACAAGGACAAGGATGGCGACAACAGGCGCGTTCTGCAGCTGGAAGCCCAGCGTAACCGGCCCCGTCGCGGCACGCAGGGCAACGATGATCGCTGCCAGTACGCCAAAGGAAACCAGGACGCCTGCCGTGTACCAGATGCCATGGCGGCGAACTTCCCCGGCATGGCCGCCCGACACGGCGGACACCATGCCGAATGCCTTCATCGACAGGACGGGCAACACACACGGCATCAGATTGAGGATCAGGCCGCCCAGGATGGCCAGCAGGATCAGTTTCCAGGCCGCGACCTGAAGGCCGGCCATGCCCCCTGCCGGGCCGAGGCCGGACGTGTCCGGCAGCGGCGTACCTTCGGCCGCACTTATTTCGTAACCGGTGCGGGTGCCGTCCTCCTGCTCAATCACGACGACGCCTTCCAGCGGCTTCGAGACGGCGGTGATGTCCGCGGCGCTGAGCGACAAGGTGGCCCCGTGACGGCCAAGCTCCACCGGCTGGGCAGCCGGATGCAGGATATCATGCCCGAACGGGAAGAAACGGATCGAATGAACCTTGCCGAAGCCGCCATCGAGACGGAGGCTGAGCGTCCAGTCGAGATTCTTCTTGAGTACCCGCGCCTCGCCCGGGAACGGCACATCGCTTTTCGCGATCCACTTGCCGATCAGTTCACCGTCGCGGGTGTTCGCCGCGGACTGGTCGGTTTCCAGCTTCAGCTTCACGTGCGCCTGTTCGGGCACACAGGTATCTTCGCAAATCAGATAGTCGGCCACGACATCCAGCGTGACCGGCCCCATCGCATCTTCGGGAATGGTGATCGGGAACGGAAAAACGACCTCATTATTGTAGCCATAATCCATGATCTCCCCTTCGACGACCGGGAGAAGATGCGGTAGCGGCCAGACAATTTCGCCAATGGCATCGGCTTCGATATCGCTGCCCGGCTGAGCGATGAGCTGCGGCGGCAGGCCCGCATCCCCGGCATTCAGCCAGTAGACATGCCAGCCATTGTCGAGGTCCATTTTCAGCGCGGCATAGATCGTCTCGCCCGGCAGAGCGGCGTCGCGTTCCGAGATCAGCTCAACCCGCGCATGACCCGCATCGACCGGGGCCGCTGCAGCTGGCAGCATGAACAGAATGGCGCCGAACAGTGCGGCAAGGCAGGCGGATAACTTCATCGGGCAGGTCCGGTTTCTTGGAGTTGAGGCCCATATGCCCTCAATCGCCCGTCTAAAGAAGGGCCTCGCGGAAGCGTGAAGGCAAATCTATTCCAATTCCCCTCCCCTGCACAGAAAAACGACCCCGCAAGAAAAAGGCGGCCCGGAGGCCGCCTTCAAACTGTTGCACAGACCGCAGGGATCAGGCGTTGGCTGGCTGCGGCGCCGTTGGCGCAGGCCCAGGCATACGCATGGCGCGCTGGATGACCCGCTGCCAGTTCAGCAGCGAAACCATTTGCGCGTAAATCGCGCCAAGCGCGCCACTGGCCCGCAATTCGAGGTATTTTTCGTCCGGAAGCTGGTTCAGGCGCTCTTCAGAGACCGCCCAGTAGTCGGCAATCTTCTGCTGCGGGCCAGCTTCGGTGCCATCCGGGTTACGCGGCTGGAAGTTGACCGTTTTCTGCTCGAACAGGTCGAAATCACGGAGCAGCTTGACGAAATCAGTCGTCGCGCGGCGCTGGCGTTCGAATTCCTTGCAGAATTCAATGGCGTCGTTGGTGAACTTGCTCGGCTGGCCGTTTTCAAAGAAAGGCACTTCCGGCTGGTTGGTCACCATCGGTGCCTCCCGGTCGACGCACAGGACCAGTCGGTCGGAATTGTCGTCCGACGCAAATACGAACGGATACCGGCGGGCAAAGGCCGGCACGTAATAGTCGTCCGCCACACGGCCGTCTTCATTCACATAGAGGTTCTGGCCCTGACGGATGCCCATGACAGCGACCGGAGTCCGCTCATCACCGACGAAGATCACCGGGTAGGAGCTGGCACACATGCCGAATTCCGTCACAGTGACCGGCATGGCGTGCGCTTCGCGCATGAAATTGAAAGGCTGGTCGATCTGCTTGACGCCGAGACCGGCATGATCTTCCAGAGACAGCGGCTGAGGCTGCTTGTAGAATAGGACCTGGCCAGTAAGGGCCGGCTGGCCTGCTGCGGGAGGCGTGTTCACGTGTGTCTCTCCGATCTGAGATAGGTGGGCGTTTGCCTACCGGAAATAAACACTGGCTACAACTCCCGAACCAGCCTGAACTGCAGTCATTACGGAGTGAAGAAACCGTCATGAAATCCACGTCTGACACGCGTTTTCTCATCCGGCGCCGCACCGTGCTGGCGGGCCTCGCCGCCGGGGCCTCACTTGCGGCCTGCGGCCCGCAGGTCGACGATGCGGGTACGCCCCGGCGCATCGCGCGCGAAGTGGATCAGACTCTGCAATCCATCGCCATGACGGAACTGGCGGCCGACCCGGAACTCGCCACCCGGCTGGGCCTGACCGAAGATGCTGTCGGTTACCCCTTCAACCGCTACCTGACGGACCGGTCGCAAGCTGCCTATGAGCGCCGCCGGGTCAGCCGGCTGGAAATCCTGGAAGCGCTGGCCGCAACGCCCCGCCCCGCCGAAGGCAGCCCGCAGGCCCGTCATCTGGATACCGTGACAGCAGCGTACGAGACAGCGGAATCCCTGTTCGTTTCAGGGCACGGCCAGACCGGGCTCGGCGTTTCCTACCCCTATGTGATGGACCATATGCGCGGCGCCTATATCGACGTGCCGGACCTGCTCAGCCGTGCCCATCCGGTGCGGACCGCCGCCGAAGCGCGCGCCTATATCGACAGGCTCGCCCAGTTTGCAGACGCGATGGAAGACGAGCGCCGGCGCCTGGAAGCTGACGCGAAATCCGGAATCCTGCCGCCGGACTTCATTCTCGCGCGCATGAAGGACGTGGCCCTGAAATTCGCCGAAGGGCCAACCGATACGCATGTTCTGATCACAACGCTGGAAAGCCAGCTCGCCGGGCCGGAGGATCTCAGCCTCGAAGAGGCCGGAGACATTCTGGTCCGCGCCAAACGCCTTGTCCGGGAAGAAATCCAGCCCGCTTACCTGCACCTCGCCGAGGCGTTCACAGGCCTGCAGGCCAACGCGCCGTCGCAACCGGGCGTGTGGCAGCAACCGGATGGTGCCGCCTATTACCAGGCTGCGCTGCAGGCCTATACCGACCAAGGCGTCTCCGCCGAAACCCTGCATGCGCTGGGCCTCACCGAGGTGGACCGGCTGACGGCGGAACTGGAACTCGCTCTGTTCGAGGCGGGCCTGACCGAAGGCAGCGCAGCGGAGCGGCTGACCCTGCTGTCGGCCGAACCGGACCAGATCTTCGAGGCAACGCCGGAGGGCCATGCCGCCCTGCTGGCCCTGATGCAGACCTATCTGGACAAGGCCGAAGCCGCCCTGCCCCGCGTCGTATCGACCGTGCCGCGCACGAAAGTGGCCTTGCGCGCCGTGCCGGAATTCCTGGAAGCGTCCGCCCCATCCGCCTTCTATTCCGCCGCCCCGGCGAACGGGTCCGCGCCGGGCCTGTTCGAAATCAACCTCTCCGACATGACCGACTGGCCGGCCTTCACGCTGGCGACGCTGGTGTTCCACGAGACCGTGCCCGGCCACCATCTGGAAAGTGCACTGACGGCGGAGACAGCCCGCCTGCCCCTGATCCGCCAGATGATCTGGAACGTTGCCTATGGCGAGGGCTGGGGCGTTTATGCCGAGACCCTGGCGGACGATATCGGACTATACCATGACGATCCGCTGGCCAGGATTGGCTATCTCCAGTCTCTGCTGTTCCGGGCCGCACGCCTTGTGGCCGATACCGGCATTCACAGCATGCACTGGAGCCGGCAGGAAGCGATCGACTATCTCGTCACCGTCACAGGGCAGCCGGAAGGCCCGATGGCGCAGGAAGTGGATCGTTACGCGGTGTGGCCCGGCCAGGCGGCGGCCTACTGGATCGGACGCAAGCGGATGCTTGACCTGCGCGAGCGGGCCGAGCGGGTGCTGGGCCCCGACTTCGACTTCGTGGAATTCCATGACACGATCCTCACCGGCGGCCCGCGGCCGCTGTCGATCCTCGAACAGGATATCGAGCGCTGGTACACAGCGAAGATCCGGAACTGAGCCTTTTCTTCGCCCCGGAAAATCCGGTTTGATCCCGAATCGTCCCGGCGCCGCCCAATTCCCGCCATGACCATCTTGCCATTCTGTCATGAACAGAACGCAGGTGGAGGACGATCATGCGCAACAGGACACTGGGACTGATCATGGCAAGCGCGGCAGCGGCTGCGCTGCTGACAGGATGTGCCAACGAAGCGGGCGGGAGCAGCGACGAGACCACGGCGGAAATCCCGGCACCGCCCGCTCCTCCACCACCCCCGCAGGCCGAGGCAAGGCAGCAAAAGGAGATGGCCGCAAGCGGCGCCATGGACGTTTATGCGGCCGCCCCGCCGCCACCGATGATGATGGCACCGGAACCGGAGTTCCGCGACAAGTATGAAGACGTCGATCCGAACCCGGTAAAACTGACCAGCGAGGAACCGGTTTCGACCTTCTCGATTGATGTCGATACCGCATCCTATGCCAATGTACGCCGGTTCCTGAAAAGCGGTGTGCTGCCGCCGAAAGACGCGGTGCGGATCGAGGAGATGGTGAATTATTTCGACTATACCTATCCGCAGCCGGAAGCGGGCGCCGACCCGTTCGCCACCTATGTCACACTCGCCCCCTCCCCCTTCGCCGAGGGGCGCCAGCTGATGCAGATCGGCATTCAGGGCCGCGACATCGACCGCGACGCCCGTCCACCGGTCAATCTGACCCTGCTGATCGATGTGTCCGGTTCCATGCATTCAGACGACAAGCTGCCGCTGGCCAAGCAGGCGCTGAAGCTGATGCTGGACCAGATGGACCCGGACGACACGATCTCCATCGCCGTCTATGCGGGCGCGGCTGGCGAAGTGCTGGAACCGACGCCGGTCAGCGAAAAGCGCAAGATCTACGCTGCCCTTGAAAATCTGCGCGCTGGCGGCTCGACCGCAGGCGGCGAAGGCCTGCGCCTTGCCTATTCACTGGCCGAACAGGGCTTGAAGAAAGACGCCGTGAACCGCGTCATGCTGCTGACCGATGGCGACTTCAATGTCGGCATCACGGACTCCGAACAGCTGGAAGACTTCGTGTCCCGTAAACGCGAAAGCGGCATCTACCTCTCTGTCCTCGGCTTCGGGCGCGGCAATTACAATGATGCGCTGATGCAGAAGATCGCCCAGACGGGCAATGGCACCGCCGCCTATGTCGACACGCTGAGCGAGGCCCGCAAAGTGCTGGCCGACGACCTTGGCGGCAATCTGTTCCCGATTGCCGACGATGTGAAAATCCAGGTCGAGTTCAATCCGGCCCGTATCGCGGAGTATCGCCTGATCGGCTATGAAACCCGCATGCTCGACCGGGCAGACTTCAACAATGACAAGGTGGATGCGGGCGACATCGGCGCAGGCGCCAGCGTCACCGCCATCTACGACATCACGCCGGTCGGATCGGCTGCGGCCCAGATCGATCCGCTGCGCTATGGCGATGCCGCCAATGCCAGCGACCGGAAGTCCGGCGAATATGCGTTCGTGAAGCTACGCTACAAGCCGCCGGGCGCGCCGGACTCCATCCTGCTGACCCATGCGGTGACAGATTCGGACAAGGTCGACAGCCTGGATGCGGCCCCGCAATGGGTGCGCTTCGCAACGGCAGTGGCCGGGTTCGGGGAAATGCTGCGCGGCGGCGAGGATCTCGGCGCCGGCTTCAGCTGGAAAGACATCCGCAATCTCGCCGCCGGGGCGAAGGGCAAGGATGAGTTTGGCTACCGGGCGGAATTCATCGAGCTGACCCGGCTGGCCGAAACGGCTGAGGCGCAGGCGGCGCTGAACCGTCCTGCGCCTGAACAATAAAGGCCTGAGCAATAAAGGCCTGAACTGGCAGGATCAGGCCGCCAGCTCTGCCGCGACCGGCGCTTCTGCCATGTCGCGCGGGTTGAGGCAGACCGGGCTGAAGCCCTCCTCGATATCGGCGACCAGGCATTTGCGTTCACGGGCGTCGAATTCGAGGGCAAGGAACACGGCCGTGGCGCCGTAGCGTTCCGCCTCTGCCAGCGCCCAGATGGGCTGCAGGTCATGCGGCCGGCCGGTCAGCTCCATCACGCGGATGATGCGCCAGCCGTACGAGTCGGGGGCTGCGAAGATGACGGCGCCCGGGCTGCGGGCCCATGCGGCGTCTTTTGGAACACGCTGGAAGTCCCAAGCCTTGCCAGAGCGTCCCCGAAAACTGACTGAGATGTTCATGTTCATGCTCCGTTCCAATGAGCATGTTCCTAACTTGTTCTCTTCCTGTTCGCAAGAAGTTTTTAGTAAACAAAGGGTTAACGCTGCGCCTGTGGAATTACTTCACGACGGTGAAGCGCTTGCGGTCGAAAACCCGCAAGACCTGCTGCAGATCGCGCCCGCGGCGCAGGACCTGGCCGGCCTGTCCGTACACCACATACTGGCCCTGCATGTTGGCAAGGTGGGGCTGTTTCTCGATCCGCCAGGTCGGATTTTCCGCGTGGCGGCGGAAGATCGCAAAGATGGCGTGGTCCTTGTGCATGCCGATCGCATAGTCGCGGGCCTCACCCGCCATGACCAAACGTCCGTAGACGTCGAGAATCGGACGCATCTCGGTTTTGTGGAAAGCGATTCGCGGCTCGCTTGGGGCCCGACGGGACGGAAATTCGCTCATTTTCTCTGTTTATGACTCCCCTGTAATGCGAATTGGGGGCGGGAAAGCTCGCCTAAACGTCTTTTAATCCGATTTTCAGCTGAAACAGCAGGAATTGCGGCAATACGGCCACCTTTCGGTCTTGCTTGCGCCCCCGCACCCGGCCATCTTTGACTTGTCGGACGGAGGTGAACATCACGCACCCCGGACCCATCAGCCCCCCCAGCCCCCTGGGGCGCTTGATCAACTTTCGTCCGACACACTTCCTCAAAAATCGACAGCAAGCCGTCTCCGCTCAGTTGCGCGCGTCTGGCGCCTTTCCGCTATTGGGCCTTTTTGACCCGATGGCGTCAAGAAGGGGGCCAAGGATCTTGCCGGCCGTACGCCCGGCGCCCGAGGCCTGGGCGAGGCGGCGGGAAACATAGTCGTCGAGGTCTTCCTCGGACGGGTTATCAAGCCAGTACAGCACGATCGGCGGCAGGATGGCGGTGAGCAGCCCCCGCTTGGAGTAGCGGTTGTAATCCTCGGCCGTGTCACCGGCCGCATCCCAGACAAAATCGGCCACGGCCCAGCTGCGTTGCAGCGCAGGTCCTGCATTCCACGGCACCATGCCGCGCGAGACGGCCCGGCGGACGGCCTCCCGGTTGGGCTCCAGCGCCTTCAGCCAGGCCAGCACGCCGGCCTTCACCTTGTCCGGCATGCGCATGGCGGAAAGGTCTTGTGCAGCAAGGTCTGCCTTTGCCGCCTCCCCTGCTTCCTCGAAGAATCCGTCGATCAGGTCGATCACGCCGCGCGGGGCGGCAAGGGCCTGTTCACCCTCATCAAGCCCGGCGTCATTGGCCGCTCGGGCTGCAGCGGCGTCCGTCCAGCCGTCAAAAGCGACCTCCGGAAGCAGCTTTTCCAGCCAGCGGCGGCGAAGTTTTCGGGAAGGTGTGACAGTCATGACTGAACTCCATGGCAAAGGGGGGCTTGGCCAAATCCCTTTTCACGTGATATAGCGCGCGCTTTCCGGCCTGTCTGGCCGACACAAGGTCACAATCGGGGCGACGCCCCCAGCCAATGGAGAGTACCATCGTACAGATCGTCGTCCGCGATAACAATGTCGAGCAAGCCCTGCGCGCTCTGAAGAAGAAAATGCAGCGTGAAGGCCTGTTCCGCGAAATGAAGGCCCGCCAGCATTTCGAGAAGCCGTCTGAGAAGAAAGCCCGCCAGCGCGCAGAGGCCGTCCGCCGCGCCCGCAAACTGGCTCGCAAGCGCGCCCAGCGCGAAGGCATCATCTAGTCTGCCTCTTATCGCAAGATAATCAAAACCCCGTCAGAGCGATCTGGCGGGGTTTTTGTTTGCTTCCACTAGACACAGCTCAAATCACCGGCTCAGGCTTGTTGGCCTACACTCAAGCCAGCCAATGAGCTTGATTATAGGCCGCACTGGGCGAGAGCAGATTCAAAGCTCTCATCGAGTTGAAAGGGCTTGAGTTTTCCACGTTGTACCTGACCGACTTTGAAGGTCTGACTACTCGGAACGCCCGCACTGGGAGCCGCTGAGGCAGCACGAAAAAGCAAAGACTTGCCGGACTTCATTTCAGCTAGAGCGGCCTCTGCATCAGCGCCCCCCACTGCAGTAATACCGTTCTGCATGGATGAAGTTATGCCGGCAGTCATTTTCATCGCAGTTTCCATAGCCTGTTGTTGTTCGGGCGATGTAGCATCCATAGCGACCACATTCGCTTGAGCCCCAATGGTTGGGGTATTTGCTACGGTGAATGTTCGCGGTGGTTCTTGGTCAACTCGCCAAACAATATCGCCTGGAGAAAATCTCACTTTTCCACCCGTAGACACGCCGACCAGAAGACCTGCATCTGAATTCAACTCTACAAAAGGATAGAGGTAGCTCATCCTCGTGTAAGCAGTGCCTCCCACGCGATCTGGAGCGGTTACAACGCACCTGCTGACACCGGTGATGGGATCCTCTTGTCGAGTAACCTGCCAAGTTTGCTGATTTTCCGTTGCTGCCGTGGCGCAGGCCGCGAGGGCGCCACACAAAACCAATCCTGTAAAACGCATTTCAACTCCAATATTTTCAGGAGAAACTATTACAAGTTGAAGGCTTCCGGAACCAGCTAAATTTAGCCGCTCATCCAAGGCTAGCTCAGCAACAGTCGCCCCCTCGTGCGCTTAGCTGCCTGGACCGGATCACGAGATACACGGCGAAGGCCGGGGCGACGCCGGGGATGATGGAGAGCGGGATCGCGACCCAGCCGTGCCGGATGCCCAGCGCGCTTCGCTCATGGAGCACCCAGACCACCAGGATGACCGCGCAGAGGATCGTATCCAGCGAATAGCCCGACGCAAACGGATTGACGAAGCCCGCCGCGAAGGCGCCTGCAATGTCTCCGCTCTCGATCAGGGCCGGGACCACAATCACGCCGAAGGCAATCGTGAAGGCCGCCCCCACCAAGAGGACGGACGCCTCAAAAATCGTTTTGCTCATTTCCCCACCTCTTCATTTTGTGGGGACATTGTACCAGTGGAATGACCGGAGGCTAAACTGCCTTCTTCCGGAACATGCCCTTCAGCATCTTGCCGAGGTCGCCGATGCTGGCGCCGTTGACGGCCCCTGCCCGGTAGACGCGGACGGAAATCCAGAGCACGGCCAGCGTCGTCACCACCATCAGGCCCATCTGCAGACCGACTTCCCACATCGGCGGATCATGCGGCATGCGCAGAATCAGCAGGAAGGGCGTGAACACCGGCACCCAGGTGGCAATATCCACCACGGGCGAGCCCGGGTCCTGGAAGGCAATGAAGATCGCGAACATGGGCAGCATCAGCAGGATCATCATCGGGCTGAGCAGCGTCTGCGCTTCCTGGATCGTGTCGCAGAGGGAGCCGAGCGCCATGAAGATCATGCCGTACATGATGTAGCCGAGCACGAAGCTGACCAGCGCCGGGATCAGGATCTGCGGGCTGCCCGCCGCCGCCAGGAACGGCGTGATCATGCTCCCTGCCCCCGGCACCTGCGTTGCGAGAAAGGCAGAGCCTGACAGCGCGAACAGGCCCCAGACCAGCATCATGGTGGAGGTCACCGCGAACACGGCGAGCAGCTTGCCCGCCAGCAATTCCGGCATGCGCACAGACGTCAGCAGCGTGTCGAAGATCTTGTTGGAGCGTTCCTCGATCGTGCCCATCAGCAGGTACTGGATGATCGAGAACACCATCAGCCACAGGAAATAGGCCAGCGCCCCGGCGACGAAGACGGGCGCCCTGTCGGCCAGCGTGACTTCCGCCCCGGCCGATTCCTGCTCCGCCACGCTGCGGATGCGCCGGGCGGGCACCTGCACGGCCGCGTCATCGGCTTCCTGGATAAAATCCGGGCCAAGACCGGCAGCCTCCAGCGCATGCTTGCGGGCAAGGCGGCGTACGGCGTCCTCGGCCTCAAAGCGCAGCGTGTTGATGTTGACGTCATCGCTCCAGTATTCGAGCGACTTGCCGTCTTCCGACAGGATGAAGGCCGCAAACAACGGTTTGTCTCCGAGCGGGCCGGACACGAGCTGCTGGCCCAGAAGGTAAGACCGCAGGCTGTCCAGGTCGCGCGCAGGCGGCGTCACCTCGATGAATTTCCGATCCCGGAGCGTCTGCATCGCCCCGGTGTTCATGGCGCTTTCCGGCAATTGCATCTGGTCTGACAGCTCCTGCGCCATGGCGGCTGTCTCATTGCGGGCGAGTTCGGTATCGATCGCCTCGGCATAGACCTGCCCCGGCTCGATCACCGTATAATAGCGGACCGGTGACGACTGCGCCGCGAACAGCGCAAACATCGAGCCGATCAGCATCAATGCAGGCACGGCGGCAAGGCTCAGCCAGAACCCCCAGGCTTTCACATAGCCGAGATAGTCCCGGCGGAAGATGAGATAGATATTCCTCATTCTGCCAGCACTCCCTCTGCCTGTTCCGCCAGCGGACCATTCAGCGCGGCCGCTTCGGCCTCCCCGACCAGCGAGACGAACACATCCCGCAACCGGGCCTCGTCCGGCGCGAAACCGGTGATCGGTGCCCCGGCCTCAATGGCCGCGCGCAGCGCGTCCTGCGGGCCAACGCCTTTCGGCAAGGTGATGCGCCAGGCATCGCCATGGCCCCTGTCCGCGGCACGCTGGGCCTCAAAGCCTTTCGGAGCGAGCGCGGCGGCCAGGTCGAAGCCTTCCTCCACTTCCAGGCTGGCGCCCTTGTCCAGCGTGGCAAACGCCTCCGGCAGCGTGCCGTCGAAGACCTTGCGTCCGCGCGCCATCATCACGATCCGGTCGCACAGGCGTTCGGCATGCTCCATGACATGGGTGGAGAACAGGATCGTCGCCCCGCGCGCATGTTCGTCGCGGATCAGGTCTTCCAGTACCTGCTGGTTTACGGGGTCGAGCCCCGAGAAAGGCTCGTCGAGGATCAGGAAGTCGGGCTTGTGCGCGAGGGTCGAAAGAATCTGGACCTTTTGCGCCATGCCTTTGGAAAGTTTGGACACGCGCGTGTTGCGGAACTCTCCCAGCCCGGTCGATTCCATCAACTCGTCTGCACGGGCCTTCGCCTCCCCGGCGGTCAGGCCTTTGAGGCGGGCGAAATAGGCAATCGTCTCCCGGGCGGTCATCTTCTTGTAGAGGCCGCGCTCTTCCGGCAG
>MDSY01134792.1_pt1 | contig 17650 bp, 13 predicted proteins | sample 811131 | NCBI WGS metagenome assembly MDSY01 (sample SAMN05326643, study PRJNA326480) | marine metagenome | isolation source: seawater | place: Atlantic Ocean: South West | collected 2010
AAGGCGGTCCTCCCAAGAAGAGCGGTCCACCCGGTCCCTCGAAAGGCGGTCCTCCCAAGAAGGGCGGTCCACCCGGTCCCTCGAAAGGTGGCCCTCCAAAAAAGAGCGGTCCAGCGGGTCCTTCGAAAGGCGGTCCTCCCAAGAAGAGCGGTCCACCTGGCCCCTCGAAAGGTGGCCCTCCAAAGAAGAGTGGTCCACCCGGTCCCTCGAAAGGTGGCCCTCCGAAAGGCGGTCCTTCAGGACCAAAAAGAGGCCCACCGCGTTGATGAACAGGTGACTTTGATATGGTCGATTTACCAGACTTTGGTAAAATTCATTTTTCAGGGACACTCCGACCTGCTCAAGTCGCAGCAAGTTCAGTCATTATACCGCAACTTGAATCTGGAAAGAAGCGATTGCATATCGTTGCCCCACCCGGTTCTGGAAAAACCGTTCTTGGTTTGTATGTCTGGTCGGATTTAGTTCGAAAACCTGCCTTGGTGTTATCACCAAACTCAGCCATCCAAGCGCAATGGGCCGCACGAACCTCTCTTTTTGATTTAGATGGCAAAGATGAATTCATTAGCACTGATCCTAAAAAACCAGGTTTACTGACTTCATTGACTTATCAATCCGTGACCATGCCTCGTAAAGGTGGTGAAGAACTTGACAAAGTGGCTGTTGAACTATGGGCCGAGAAACTGATTGAAGATGGAGAAGCTTCAGACCACGAAGAAGCAATGTCTTGGCTCAATGATTTAGCTGAACGAAATGAGAAGTATCATTCGAAGCAACTCTCGAAATATAGAAAAAAGGTAAGAGACGAGTTTGCAGAACATGGAAATGCGTTATGGACTTTACATGAAAGTGCAAAAGAGAATCTACTTTTGCTAAAAGAAGCCGGAATTGGGCTCATCATCTTGGACGAGTGTCATCACTTAATGCATCACTGGGGGCGAATTCTTACTGAAGTTCGCGATATGTTTGACGACCCAATTATTCTCGGACTCACAGCAACTCCACCTCCTGAAAAAGGAGGATTCAAAGAGGCCGACGTGGAACGTTATGAGGATTTCTTTGGCCCTGTCGATTACAGTGTTCCAGTACCTGCACTGGTACGTGATTCCAATCTTGCACCTTACCAAGATTTGTGCTATTTTGTTCGACCGGCGAGTCACGAACTCCAATATATTGCGAGTGTCGATGAAGAGTTTGAATCGTTACTTCGTGAGTTGCGAGAAACCAATGAGAGTGCGAAGCCAGGTCGTATACCTGCACTTGACCAATGGGTATACAATGAATTAAAGCAGCGAAAGTCCCCGAGTGGCGAAACACTTTCATGGGACAAATACGAGCGTAAATATCCCGCATTCACACTTGATGGTCGCCGCTTTTTACAATTGAACTTAATTCAATTACCTACAGGTGTTCCCAAAATATATTCTTTTGAAAACGACGAATCATTCACTCGAATAAGTATGCTTCGAAATGTTCTTTCTCGGTATGTTCGGCACGGGCTTCGACGTTCAAAGAAGAAAGAAGACCATTCATTGGCAGAATCTGTAGTAGCGCGTTTGCGAATGCTTGGCGTTCAAATTACTGATACAGGCTCCAGACCATGTGCTTCACCAGTGGGGCGGGTAATGTCGTATGCATCGGCTAAAACTGAAGCAGTCAATGATATCATCAATGTCGAGATGCAGACACTTGGAAAGGATATTCGTGCAGTGATCGTAACCGATTATGAAAAAACTTCTGCTACCACCCTTGTTGAAGGGGTTTTAGATGCGGAAGCAGGAGGTGCGATTTCTGTGTTACGGTCGTTAGTGAATCATCCAGCAGGAGATTACCTCGACCCAATTTTGATGACCGGAAGTACGGTCCTTGTCGACGACGATTTGTGTGAACGTTTCATCACCAAAGCAGAAGTCTGGATTGCAGAACGAGAACTTGACATCAAACTTGAACATAGCCCTCACCAAGGTTTTCATGAAATTAATGGTAAAGGAAAAGATTGGATTCCTCGGTATTATTCATTGATGATTACTGAATTTTTCCAAGAAGGTTTTACTCGATGTCTCGTAGGTACTCGAGGATTGCTCGGCGAAGGCTGGGATGCTTCACGAATCAATGTCTTAATCGATATGACCTCTGTTACTACAAGTGTAAGCATCAACCAACTTCGAGGTCGTTCTATTCGAATTGACAAATTATGGCCTGAAAAGGTTGCAAATAATTGGGATATTATCTGTATTGCAGAAGAGTTTACCAAAGGGTTTGATGATTACGAACGTTTCAAACAAAAGCACAAGCAATTGTATGGAGTTTGTGATGACGGTACAATTGAGAAAGGAGTCGGTCACGTCCATGCTGCGTTCAATGATGTACGTCCCGAAGGAATAAGTGAAGGAATGGGATTGTTCAATGAGGAAATGCTTCGCCGTTCACGTAACCGTGAACATACTCGTGAGTTGTGGGGTATTGGTCAACCGTTCGGTACAGAATCACGTCCAGCAATTGAGGCGAAGGCTCCCGAAGGTTTTTCCAGCGGCTTTCGTTTTGGAACCGAGAAAGAGATGTGGACAGATAGTTCACTTACACTCGCTCTATCTGAAGCGATTGCAGGTTCATTCATCGAATTAGGCGAGATGACCAAACATTGTTCTCCCGAAGGTGGAGTGCGAGGTGGAGGATGGCTTCGTTATCATTTGCACCATTCGACACCTGATGAAGCACAACTGTTTAGTGACTCTCTCGAAGAAGTCCTTGGAACACTTCACAATCCACGTTATGTTGTAACTCGTTCATCTCAATTCATGGAAGAAACATGGGTCTCTAAATTGATGCCTGAGGTCATCGCCAAATATCTTCGAAAAGAAGTGAGTCATGTTCAGATGTACCATATGGTCCCTTCTAAGCTTGCTTCATCCAAAGAGCGTGCAGAAGTATTCCTCAAACATTGGAGACTCCATGTCAGTCCAAGTGAAGTGACCTATATGCGAAATGATGGCGGTAAGGAACTTCTTCGAACAATCCAAAAACGTGACTTGGGTCCTAAAATTGGGCTTCACCAAAAGCAAGTGTACTTGTAAGTTCAATTCTCACAATTTGCACACTTGAATGTTTTTCCTCGGTGTTGACTGCAGAACCTTTTACGGCAATCAAAGCAGCGGAAATCAAAGGAATCGACGGATTTCGAACAACTTGCCTCACCACAATCTCCGTCTGATGAACCCTGTGTTGTCGTCGAAATATTACTTTTTGACCAGAAGTCTTTCTTCGGTTTACTTTGATTGCTTGATGAGGACTTGAATTCTCCATTTGGTAGTAGGCCCAGTGTACTGATTACATGACTGTTGGCAAAGAACTTATCAGTCTCTCTCTGATTCATTATTCCACTTGTCAGTACGTATCCTTTGGCTTCCTTAATGTTGCTAAGGTCTCGCTTTTTCAAGCCTAACCGTTTGATAACCGAATCATAATTCCGAATTCTGGCTTGAGTCATACGGTCTCCATTCCAACGGTTTCTTGGTTTTTGTTTTTCTTCTTTGACGAGACCTTGTTGAGATGGCAAAGTCTGGTAGTGTTTACTTTCTGAATTCATTTGTTGAGATTTCGGTCCACTCAAGGCTTGAATCCGGTTTGAAAGACCACCCGTAATGTTCGAACTTCCAGGTGAACTCATGGTGACGGTTACGACGAGACCGAGAATTGCCAAAATCCCAAAGAAAGCGGCACAACATCCGTAGAGTATGTTCTCATCGCGGTCGGGCTGTGAAAATATGTATTGGTCTGGAGAATCATCCCAGTAGTATATTCGGATTGTCGAATCGATAGGATAACTCGCTTCAATCTGATCGATACAAGTTTGACTGCTTTGCATTGAACCTGTAGCAATTCCATCATAGACTCGACCGTTCGTAGAGTAATTAAAATTAATATTTGCAGTGCAGGTGTAGAAGGAAGAATAAGTTTCACTGTAAGTGGTTTGGTCATTGATTACAGCATCAATAGGAACAGCCGTACGTTCTGAAGAGTTCGTCATTACAAGAACAAAGGCTCCTGAAAGTAAAGTACAAACTAAAAATATGACAGCACCGAATTTATTCATTCTAACACCATCTTTGGGGCTGTTGGCGCAGTTCCCATGCGCCAACAGCGTGTGGTTTCAAGGCACGAGTGCAGCCGTCATTGCCGAAGCTCCGGTGGGAACGAATTTTACTCACTACGGAACCATATAGTCATTTTCTTCATTTTAATCATCCACGTTGGACAATACGAATCGATGGCTCCCCTTTCCCAGCACTTTCACCATCATCTCTTTTGATTGGCAACCCCATTCGTTTTGCGAGATTCAAATGTGCCTCAGACCAAGGCCATTTACATTCAGAGTTTGTCTCTTGTGCGAGTACATTTATTGGAGTCAAATCCTCTTTCCAGCCACTTTTTTCTCCGTAATTCCCTGAAACACGAATCCATGCATGGTCTTTTTCTTTGAGTTCATTTTTCAAATGTATGAATCCATTTTTCTTGGCAATTTTAGCAAGATGTTCGCGTGGAATTGCTCGAGGGATCAGCATCAAGGTGCGCTTTTCATCGGTCCAAAAGGCAGCTGAGCCTAAAGAAAACTCAGTACAAAGTTGTAAGGCTTTTTCGACAGCCTCAGGAGGTAGACCCCAACTTCGAGGTAACCATCCGAAAAAAGCAGAACGATTCTTGGTACCAGGTACATGTGTGCTTACTTCGATGCTGGTTTGTATTTCAGGAACCAGCATTGGTGATTTGACTTCTCTCGAGAACAGTGATTTCTTTTCTTTCGCTTTCTTGGGCATAACCAGTGCAGAATCATGTCTTTCGAGTGATTTCATCCATGTTTTGAACGGTTTTTGAAGTTGTTCGAGAGTAATGATTGAACAGATCCAGCCTGTAGAACCATGTACGGTTCCAGGAAGACGGATTATCCGACGAGTATCCGCAGTAATCTTCTTGTCAACGGAATGGCCAGCATTCACAACTTCTTCCAGTAACTCTTTTCTTGCCTTTCTCACTTCTTCTTCACGTTGACGAGGGTCTGCAATTTGGAACTTACCACGTTCAAGGTCGTGGTAGAAGAGATGGAATCCTTTACTCCCTGAGAACGTGACATGTGAAAATGAATATCCTTCTTTTCGTTTCATCCATCGATGAAGATGAAGTGCATATTCCCGAGCAGTCTCCATGTTTGTTTGTGAAAATGGTGGCACATCAATATCGAATACAACCAAATGGTCCAAAAGAATAGGTGCTGGAGATTCAAGGTCGTGAAGTCGAGGCAGATCAACTGGATTAAGCCATGATGAAGTAGAGACATAGACATCGGTTGGAATTGAATTCCTCAACGCTTTGACGAACGTAACCGAATCACGAACTCGCCGAGGTGATGAATGCCAGCGGTTCTCCAATACGCGCCAACGAAATTGATGTTGAGTCGGTTTATTCAACCAAGACAAGTCGATTTCAAATTGGCTTGAATAATAGCCTTCTAAGACAGCGGGGTCAAACACCGACGCTTCTGCCATGTTCTTGCAGAATCGATATCGGTTAATGGCTTCACCGTAGGCCGACTGCCTTCAGCGACTCGAGCAGTACTTGGCCGAGTTCTGATGGGTCCATTGCACAAGCAATACCTGCTTCTCTAAATGCTTCGAATTTCTCTTCAGCGGTCCCTTTACCGCCTGAAATAATTGCTCCAGCGTGTCCCATTCTCTTGCCGGGTGGGGCTGTTGCACCTGCGACGAATCCAACGATTGGCTTGGTGACGTTTTCAGCCGCCCAAGCAGCCGCTTCTTGCTCAGCATTACCGCCAATTTCTCCAATCATAATGATTGCTTCAGTTTGAGGGTCCGCTTCGAAAGCAGCGAGGCATTCAATGAATCCAGTTCCGTTGACTGGGTCTCCACCGATTCCAATACAGGTTGACTGTCCTTCATTGATACTCATGGTTTGAGCAACTGCTTCGTACGTTAAGGTTCCAGATTTACTGACAATTCCGATTCGTCCCTTTGCGTGAATGTGACCTGGCATGATACCAATTTTGGCTCCACCAGTTTCACCTGGGGTGATGATACCTGGGCAGTTAGGGCCGATTAGACGAATTCCTGGGCGGTTTTCAACATAAGCAACTGCCTTGACCATATCTAATGTAGGGATTCCTTCAGTAATACAAACAATAACGCCTTCACCTTTGATGAAATCAAATGCATCAGCCGCTTCCATGATTGCTTCTGCAGCAAATGGCGGTGGTACATAGATGACCGTTGCATCAGCATCGGTTGCATCGATTGCGTCAGTCATGGTGTGCCAAACCGGATATGGTTTACCTTGCAGTTCAACGGTTTGACCGCCCTTTCCAGGAGTGCATCCACCAACGATGTTGGTTCCGTATTCAACCATCTTATCGGCATGGAACATGCCTTGCTTTCCAGTGATTCCTTGTACCAAAACTTTTGCGTCTTCTTCAATCCAAATTGACATTATTGTCCACCTCCAATGAGTGCAACAATCTTTTGAGCACCTTCTGCCAAATCATCAGCAGCATGAATATTCAAGGTTGATGCAGCAAGGATTTTCTTTCCTTCATCCACATTTGTTCCTGCAAGTCGAACGACGAGAGGGACTTTCAGTGAAAGTGCTTCAGTCGCCGCAATTACGCCACGAGCAATAATGTCGCAGCGCATGATGCCTCCGAAGATGTTGACCAAAATACCCTTGACGTTCGGGTCTTCCATAATGATCGAGAATGCTGTTTTGACTTGTTCTTCATTTGCACCGCCTCCAACATCGAGGAAGTTGGCAGGTTCTCCACCGTAGAGTTTGATGACGTCCATTGTAGCCATTGCAAGACCTGCACCGTTCACTAAACATCCGATGTTCCCATCGAGTTTGACATATGAAAGTCCAGTTTCCTTCGCACGAATCTCGACGTCTTCTTCTTCAGAAAGGTCTCGTAGTTCGTCCCACTTCTTGTGTCGGAATTCTGCATTCTCATCGAATGAGATTTTTGAGTCAAGTGCAACAATTTCATCTGCACCAGTTTTGACAAGTGGATTGATTTCGACCATTACGCAATCTTCGGCAACAAACATTGTGTACATGTTTGAAAGCATTTTTCCGAATGATTTCAATGCTGCTCCTGAAAGGCCTAATGCCATCCCAAGGTCTCGCTTTTGGAAACCAAGAAGTCCAGCATTTGGGTCAACAACTACTTTGTGAATTAATTCCGGAGTGTTATGTGCAACATCTTCGATATCCATTCCACCTTCTGTTGAAGCCATGATGAGTACTGATTTTGTGTCGCGGTCAACAAGTAATGCCAGATAGTATTCATGAGCAATATCGCAGCCAGCTTCAACGTAAAGATTACTTACCAATTTGCCTTCATCACCGGTTTGAATAGTAACCAATACATTACCAAGGATGTTGGTTGCATAGGTTTCGACTTCTTCTCGCGAAAAAGCGATTTTTACACCGCCATCCATGACGTGTTCTCGGGTTTTAGGATGGTAGAGTGTTCCTTTTCCACGGCCACCGGCATGGATTTGTGATTTGACTGCAACTACTTTGCTGCCGAGCGAATCGTAAGCTGCGAGCGCTTGTTCTACATTGGTGCAGTGAACGCCTTCAAGCACAGTAACATTGTTTTCTCGAAGGAGTGTTTTGCCTTGGTATTCGTGTATATTCATGATGCTCTCCAATCCTTCCAAAGAAAGCCCGTCTTTGAACACTTTGATGCGTCAATTGGCGAATTGGGCTTCAACATGTAGGGGATTAGAAGGTAAGAGTGAGGTGTTTTGATAGGTAATCGATGAAACGCCCTGTTCATGCAAGTGGTTGTTTTGGCCGGCGGAGTCGGTTCACGTCTCCGACCTTGGACCAATAAAATGCCCAAACCTTTGCTTCCAATGCTGGATTTATCGTTACTTGAACGAGTTGTCGAAGGCGTACCAAATGATCTGATTGATGAAGTCGTTGTTGCGGGTGGCTACAAAGTAGAAATGATCAAAGAATATTTTGCTCAGGTCGATGTTGATTTCGATGTTCGAATTGTGAACGAAAACAAACCACTCGGCACTGGAGGTGCATTAGGGAATTGCCGAGATGTCGTGAGTGGCCGATTCGCCTGTTTCAATGGCGACATTGTATCTTCACTTCAAATCGAACCGCTATTGGATTTACACAAGCGTAACGGCGGTGTAGGCAGTCTCGCACTTTGGGAAGTTGAAGACCCGACCCGTTTTGGAATCGTAGGTCTCGATGACGATTCCCGTATAACCCAATTCAAAGAAAAGCCCAAACCTGATGAAGTTTTTTCGAATCTTATCAATGCAGGTTCATATGTATTCGAGGATGATATTTTCGATTATATGCCCCAAGGAAAGCATTCTATAGAACGGGACGTCTTTCCGAAACTCGCTGAACAAAACTTATTGAATGGCCAACAATTTGAAGGCTATTTCATAGATGCAGGTACGCCAAGTGCTTGGTCTGATGCAGTACACCGTTGCATCATTGAAAAGCGATTCCGACGCGGAATGGTCCACGGAAGTACTTGGTATGGTTCAGTGGAGAACCAAACCTCGGAAAGGGTGACTGAGTCGATGATTGAAACCGGTGTGCAGGTCTCAAACAGTCAAATACACCGTTCGACACTACTCCACGGGACCGTTATTGGGGAGAATTCGGTCATTGAATCAAGTTTAATCGGTGACCAAGTGACGATTGGAGCGGATGTTCGACTTCAAGATGTTGTGGTTGACCACGGTAGTACTGTTCCAAGTGGGACTACTTTGGTTGGTGGCCAATGGCCACGAACAGAATGAATTGCTTCAGAACCTGCGAAGAACTCAAATGCGTTTCATACTTGCCAAAGGTATGAACAAACCATTGGTCGTTGTTAATTTCAAAACCTATGCTTCTGCAAGTGGGGCAACTGCAGAACGCCTCGCTATCGCTATGGAAGCACATTGTAACGGGCCTGCTCGAATGGTAGCAGTCGTTTCGGCTTTTGATTTAGAAGCCGTTCGACGTGTTGCTCCTTCGTTAGAAGTTTGGACTCAGCACTTGGATCCAGTCGGTCAAGGTGGTTTTACTGGTTGGCTCGAGCCACATACTGCTCTTCATCGTGGAGCACAAGGAACCATCATCAATCATGCTGAACACAAAGTATCGATGGAGCATGTTGCTAAATTGAAGTCACAATTACCAGATGGTTTCCCAATGTGTGGATGTGCAGCTAACGTTGATGAAGCCAAACATCTTGCAGAAATTGGACCGACTTTCATCGCTGTTGAACCCCCTGAACTGATTGGTGGGGATATTTCGGTTACTACAGCAGACCCTTCCATTGTCAGCGATACCGTTGCCGTAGTGAAGGCTGTGAACCCAAGTGTGCGCGTTCTTTGCGGTGCAGGAGTCAAAAGTGGTGCTGATGTTGCTAAAGCGGTTGAATTAGGTGCTGAAGGAGTTTTACTCGCCAGCGGTGTTACCAAAGCCAGTGATGTTGAAGCAGTTTTAGCAGACCTTACATCAAGTCTTGCTTGATACGAATTGTCGTTCGAGCTCAAGCAGTGTTTGCTCTTGACGAGCAATGGTAAGATTTTCTCCACCCGGACAACGTAATCGAAAAGAGCATGATTGACACGTTTCCTTCGTAGTTGCTAACGGAAGGAATGCGAGATTTGATTGTGCATATCGATGTACTTCAAGCATAGCCTGACAGTCGTATTCAAGGAGTTTGTAACTTTGTTCAACTGAATGCTTGGTTGGTTGAAACGTTTCAGTATGCCAAAAACCTCTCCTCCATCCAATTGTATGCAATCGAAAGGCCGATTCGCTTTGTGGGAACCCATCACGATATTTTGCCCAGAGTACCATCGCATTTGCTTCGAATTCATCGCTGGATTTCTTCGGAGCACTTTGCATATCAAAACGTATGAGGTGCCATTTATTTTGAATCAATACAGCAAGGTCTGGAGAGGCATAGATTCGCTGCTTACCAATTGAAACAGATTCCGTACGGTCCAATACATACCAACATGGATATTTTCTTTGCTCTAACTGTCGTATTATTCGACTTCGCCATAACAAGGCAAAACGGTGATTTGCATAGCGTAGTAATGCCTCGAAGTACCTTCTTGTTATGCCATTTGGTGTTTGGTCCATTTGCTTTTGAAGTGAATATTTCAGTTGATGTTCGAGAAGTAAAGGAGACCATTGTTTACCTTCTTGAAGGTCTTCTAAACGTTCAACAAGTATTTCTTTCATTGCGCGAAGCATCAAATCCCATGGTCGACGATTGGTTTGAAATTTATGCACTCCAGTTGAAGAGTTTTGATTACCATAGCGCAAGTACCAGGCTCGTGGGCATTTTAAAAACAAATCTCTTCGTGTACGACTCCATTCCATTTTTGGTTCCATATCAGCCCAATTGGCCTCAACGGTTGTCAAAGGTTCGGTCAGAGAATACCAATTTCAAGCATGGACAGAATGGAATTCCCGATTGACCAGAGTGCGAGAGGAACAATGCACCAACCTGAATATTGGGCGAATGATTCGAATCCGTATTCGCCAAACAATCTTGAGATTGAACCTCCGAGAGAGGCGATGATTCGCAACAATAGAACCGTAGCACCTCCAAGAAGAACGATCAATATGAATCCAATACTGCCAAAGAATATTCCAGATGCTCCGCTGAGTATTGCTGCTCCTACACCTTGTGAGAATAATGCTGGGAATGCAAACCAGCCAAACCATCCCATCCAGATACCTATTAATGTATCTCGCTTCATGTCCTTAACGTCACGCCAATCTCGGAAATTCTTGGGGAACAGTTTGTGAATTGCTCCACCGACAAAGTCTGCTTCAAACGGTGTGCCTCGACGAGCAGTAACGATGCTCATCTCTAACAACCATACGACCATTGCAATATCAACCCAGAACAAGGTGTTTGAGGGGATTGGTGCAAGTGTCGCTAAGAGGAGTGGTAGATTGACCAAGACGATTCCAGCACCACTCGCAGCAATGATTGCCCCCCAGTACATACCGATTGGCAAAGGTGTCTCTAATTCCTCATATTCTTCACGTGGAAGTGCTAAGAAGAATAAAAACAATCCTGGACCAAAAATCAAGGAGAAATAGGACCATGCACTTGAACTGCCGCCGTTGTTAATGCTTTCAACAGCGCTGATTATTTCTTCTGACGAGGCAGAAGGTGCGTTTGAATAGACGACCCGCATTGATTTATCTAGGACTAGAATCGAATCCGATGTGCCATTTGGCGAACTCCGAGTAAATGACTCATCGATGTCAACATATGTCGGCCATGTGAGATTATAGTTTGATTTCATTGATGAAACATCAGTTGCAGAAGCGTCCATTCCTGAAAGGACATGCACAATCGAAACCTCATCAGCAATTAGGTCAAGAGTTTTATTCAATTCAGTTGCTTGATCAACAACATTTTGAGTGCCCGGTAAGGCGATGGCGATGATAAGTGCGTCCTTTCCATCAAAGAGTTCAGAGACCATCATTGATTGCATATTTTCATCATACAGTTCAGTGTCAAATACCCGTGCATGGTCATCGATAAGTTCACTTGAACCTAAATTTGGCTGACTTATTGCCGTCGGGATAAAGAGAATGGTCATGAGTAGAATTGCTCCAAGTATTGGAAGTGGTGGAAGTTCGTCCTTTCTCACCAGCATGACCATGAAACCGATCAATGAACCAACGCTGGTCAGCGATAAAAATACAGTCGAACTCGCAAGACCTTTATCGGCCTTTTCAACATCAAAACGTATGATTCCGAAGGCGTGACAATCACTGTTTAAGTCACCAGACACTGTTTGGATACAGAACTCTAGATTTGCATCACCTGGCGTTAAAGGAATCAACCCCGACCAAGCCCAAATGGTGTTGTTGCCTGGGATTGAACGGTCAATTCGTATTCTGCCAGTCGAGGTTTCCATAATCAAATCTTCATCTTTTACGAATTTTTCATCACCGGCTAATGGACCCCACAATTCCCATTTTGTCGTCTTTACATCATCAGCTCCCCACGGGAATAATGGTTCAAATTCGATGTGTGCTCGACGCTCAGCATCGACAAAGACTCGTGCCTCAGGCTCGTAGAGTTGACCTTCCATAACGATGCCACCACTGTTCTGCTCAAAGGCACCCCATTGGACTTGTATGGTGCTCCCCACACAATTGTTTTGAGCCGATACTGATAGCGTGAAGACATCGCCTACATCCATTGAGAGGAATACTTCAATCCGTTGGCCTGAAAAGTTCATGGCAGAATTTGAGGTGTCGGTATCGACCACCTGAGTCACCACTGAATCATACACAGGAACTCCGCCAGCATCAACAGAATAGATCAAAGTGAAATCTTTGTCTATTGCCCATTGTCGTTCACAGAATTGTGGACCGCCAACCCCGTCGATATAGGCCGAAAAGAACACCGTCATGTTGACCGTTGCATTGATTGGGTTTTGTAGCGGTTCACTGGACACAGTGAACACAGGCACGACTCCATTTCCATATGGAACCGGTTGACTACCAACTGCGTTGTCGGTACGTTGGCGTTGAAGAACTGCTTCTTCAGAGTCCAACCCTTCTACAAATAAGCGTTCAACGGGTTTGACATCCCACTCGACAAAGCCAGGTTCGTATTCGGGGTCCTCCGCAGCATTAACGGCGCTTGTTGCCATCACCCCAAGTAGGAGTGCAAGCAAGACCAAGGCAAGGCTACGCTGGCGCATTGTCATCACCACATGGTTTTGGTTCATGAAGGCGATGGCCCTTTGAGAACGATTAAATCAAATCAAACAAACAATCCAGAAGAGAGTATTGCCCACATTGCCAACATCCCACAGGTTATGGAAATACCATTGACGCCGCCCTTCGTAAGGTAGCCACGGTTTTCAAAAACAGCGCCTAAGAGGCTGTCCATCTGGCATCCAAGCCAACCAATAATTGATACGAGAACTATTTTTATGAATCCTGTCTGTAGGTCATCAACACTTGCATTCGTTGCCATCCAAGCCAAAAATGTAAGGCCAGCAATCATGCACGAGCCCACGAATGCGGCTTTTTGCCCTGATGCAGAGAATCCACCATTCATTCCAGGTTCACATGGTTTCATGGTCGTAATCATACGGACATTATCATCGAGGCAGCCGATCTCGCTGGCAAATGTGTCTGCAGAGGCAACAGCAACAGCAGCACTGAACATCCAAAGACCATTGTACCAATCTTCTGTGACAAAGGCAAAAATAGCCACAAGTCCAGGTAAGCCACCGTTGGCAATGACGTTACCGTAGCTTCGATGTCCATCTTCCGATTCAGACATTCCCCGAACTCTTTTTTCTTCAAATCGCCATTTAGTTGCTTTATGCGATGCTAAAAGGAATCCGAGAAGAATGAGGAGCCACGTCCAATGCCCCATTGCACCAACAACAAAGCCGAGTGCAGTGGCAGCGATAATTCCAGGAGTGTCAAGCATTTTTGCTTGACGTGAAACAAGGACAAGAGCCAATAAAAGGACTGATGTAACAATCAAATTACCTTGATTAAGTCCACCAGAAAGCACATCCATAGATAACCCTCAAGCGACACGGGGTTTCTTCTCATTGAAAGGTGCTTTCCCTAAGAAATCCGGTGAATGGCGTTTCCGTGTGTGCTTTCTGGTTGTTCAAGTGCAGTTGGTAGAATCCTACGAGTTATGAGCCAAAGCCCCCCGATTAAGAACGCCGTCCACGTCAGTATGGCAATTAGGAATACTGCATCATGGGTTTCAGCAAATACGATGCTAATGAGCCAAGAAGAGCCGTTCCAAAAGGAATGGAACATCATTGCTAAGGCAATTCCATAGAGAGGTTTCTTTGGAAGTGGGAATGCATCTTCCTTCGACGAACAGAGCCATTTTGGAATTTGAATCGGTTGCGAGAATTCCGTTTCGGATTGTTTCATTATTTCGCCCGAAGACCCCAAGAGTATCCACCGATCCGCGTTTGGTGGTGTTGTTCGGTCAGATGGGACTTGGTATCCTGGTTGAGCGGTGGGGAGATCTCGAGTGCTTAGATATGAACCAATTGCGTACCCTGCAATACCCGTCCAGAGTCCATGTGCGGGAATGGAACCAACGCCTCGGACGAAACTTGTGAACGGGAACACGATTGCACTCGCTTCTCCAGCAGCAAAAGTCGACATAATATAGATTGAATTCTCAAGCAAAGCGAAGCCGAGGCCCACTGTAAATCCAATCTGGAAACCTCGACGAGGACTATCGATAAATCGTGCTAGAGCAAGTATTGCTGCTGCTTTACAGAGTTCTTCACCAATTGGTGCTGAAAGAAAGAGAATCATTCCATAGCCCAGACTCATAGGGTCCATTGTCTCAAAACCAAGAGCACTTAGGAAAATAGGGGATACAAATGAATTAATCACAACAGCAGGGGCTGCCGAAACCATTCCTGCAATGAGCATCCATTCAGCAAGTCTTCGTGTAGTTGGAAGTCCAAAGTAGGCGTTTAATGTCGACCACCAAGCAAAAACAGGTGTTGAGAAACCAACGACAAATGCAGGAATTGCAATCAAGGCAAAAAGCAATCCTGTCAATATGTTGAGGCCAAAAATCATCATCGGAAACATGCAAAAAGTACTGATGAAAACGCCGCCAAAAAACAACCACCACAAATGCTTACCAGGAGGCATTTCTAAAGGCGCAGAATCTCGAATCAGGTGATGGTCGACATGAATTGGCTGTGTTGACTGAATGGCAGTATGAGGTGCAATCATGTTGAATGTTCGCCCCTCTATAGATTCAGTGCCTCGGATTACATGGGTGAGCCTCGGGCGACGAAGAGAGGAAAAACCAACGACACATGGAATGAGACAAACAGTACCAAAGAGAGTGAAAAATGGGTTTGAAGGTCCAAGGTCACCATCAAAGTCGCTGTCGAGAATCCCTGCAAATATTGTAACAAAGGAAACCTGAACTATAATCAGTACAAGGAATACAAATCCAAGCATCGAGCGAACAACTTTCCATGGAGTTGATGGATGTACGAGCGTGAGGCCTGGTGGAGGCGGGGTCAACGGTGTGGTTGGAAGACCCTGCATGGTGTGAACAGCGAGAGGTTACCCTATCACATTTACGAAGAGGTCCCGCTCAGTTCGCCCATCATTCGTCACTGATGTTACAGCATTCGGCCAAAGCCATCATCATTGCGGGATTGGCGCTTCAGTCCCTCACACATCAACCCACCGGAACAGCAAGAAGAAATACACGCCTTCATATTCTCAACTGAATTGTGTGAGTCATGGGCTTACGAGAATATCTGTTTGCTCCGCGTCGAGATCATCGAGGTTGGTCGACACCAAGCGAGGCAGCTCGTCTGTATTTCCTGTTAACTCTCATTGTGACTGGTTTCTGGGCATGGCCGAAGACCGACGGGAGCATCGCCCTCTGGGCCGGATTGGTATTCTTGGTCTCTACACCATTGTTGACAATTGGCTGGTGGCTCATCTCACTGGTAAGTCAAAACACAGAAACTCGAGTGTTGGTCGATTCATTGCATCGGATTGACCGAAGTAAAAAAAAGTCGATTCACAAGAACAAGAAACAATGAAGTTCCCATATCACTTTTCGCTGAGGAAACCGTATCCCCACGAGTGTGGAGGTGCGAATGTTTCCTTAATCGAACGAGGAGAGACCCAGCGCAACAAATTGAGCGGAGAGCCCGCTTTATCGTTGGTTCCACTGCCACGTGCTCCGCCAAACGGTTGTTGGCCGACAACGGCACCTGTTGGCTTATCGTTGATGTAGAAATTACCAGCAGCATAGCGAAGTACATTCATTGCAGTAATGACATCTTCACGCTTGGTAGCAAAAATTGAGCCGGTTAAGGCGTATTCTGAAGTTTCATCACAAGTCTTGAGAACAGCATCGAAACCGTTGTCAGGATAGACGTGGATCGAAAGGACAGGTCCAAATATTTCCTGCGCCATCGATTCATAATGAGGGTCTGAACATACGATAGTTGTCGGTTCAACAAAGTAACCCTTGGAGCCATCATAGCCTCCTCCTGTGACGATTTCACAGCCTGAATCTGCTTTTGCACGGTCGATATAACCGGTGATGTTGTCAAAGGATTTCTTATCGATGACTGCTGACATGAAATTGGTGAAGTCTCGTGGGTCACCAATGGTGATTTTACTGACTTCAGCACAATATTCATCCTTGATGTTATTCCATACAGTTTGAGGGATATAGGCGCGACTTGAAGCACTGCACTTCTGTCCTTGGAACTCGAAAGAACCACGGAGTAGTGCTACAATGACTGCTTTTTCATCGCAGTCTGGATGCGCGACAATGAAGTCCTTGCCTCCAGTTTCTCCGACGACACGTGGATACGAACGGTAATTTTCAAGATTATTGGCAACATCTCGCCACATCTTTCGGAAAACCGATGTTGAACCTGTGAAGTGAATCCCAGCGAGCATGGGGTGTGCAAGTACGGTATCTCCGACCATACTGGCTTTGCCTGGTATGAAGTTGATAACACCTGCTGGAAGGCCAGCATCCATCATTAGACGCATAAGTAAGTAGTTAGATACATAGGAGTTTCGACTTGGTTTCCATACTCCAGTGTTACCCATGATTGCCATGCTTGATGGCAAGTTTGCAGCGATGCTGGAGAAGTTAAACGGTGTGACCGAAAAGACGAATCCTTCCAGTGGTCGAACTTCGCTTGAGTTCCACATAGCAGAAGTCGAAACCGGTGGTTGAAGATTTTCGTATATTTCACGAGCATAATTGGTATTAAAGCGCCAAAAGTCGATCAGTTCACATGCAGAATCAATTTCTGCTTGATGGCATGTTTTCGATTGATTGAGCATGGTGCTGGCATTGATTTGAGCACGGTAGTCGCCTCTCAAATATTCGCTGGCTTTGAGGAAAATAGCAGCACGTGCTTCCCATGGCATAGTTGACCACATTTCGTGTGCATCGAGAGAGGCTTGAATGGCTTCTTCGACGTTGGCTTTACTTGCCATGTGAACTCGAGCAATCACGTGACTGTGATCGTGTGGCATGACTTGTTCGACAACATCGCCAGTGAAGACTTCCTTCCCGTTGATAATACATGGAATTTCAATGATTTCACTTTCTTGTCGTGCAATTTCAGCTTTCAAAGCAATACGCTCAGGACTTCCAGGAAGATAGCCGAGTATGGGTTCGTTAACAGGGGTCGGTGGGCGAGGAACATTGTTCACCATGCACCGATGCTATCGCACCCGCCACTTCAACATCACGCTCTATTTTCTTGCGATTTAGAACACTCGTTGTGAGTAATGAATTTTTGATTGTAAAATTTCATGTCGATTTGAATGTATGAACAGGCGTATCTGTTCTTTGACTGTTGAGCCATGAATATTCATGATAGAATCTCTTTCTTCGACTCCTTTTATTATATCCTGAATGGCCAATATATATGCGAAGCGATGTAAGAGAGGGATTTCCTTTTCATTTGATGGGTCCAATACATAATCTGAGATGTCTCTCAAAACTCCAACAAAAGAGATGATAGTATCAGATTTGAGGCTCAAAATATGTGATTGAATACATGAT
>MDSY01031851.1_pt1 | contig 17643 bp, 19 predicted proteins | sample 811131 | NCBI WGS metagenome assembly MDSY01 (sample SAMN05326643, study PRJNA326480) | marine metagenome | isolation source: seawater | place: Atlantic Ocean: South West | collected 2010
CAAGAATGGCGCTTTCTCATTTGTTTTGAGAGCAGATGGCTTTAATTACGATAAGTCATTTGATCTATCGCTTGCAGTGCCAAGCAATAAGCTCTTGCTTTCAACATTGGTTATTACTGACTTCAATAGTCAAGATTCATCAACCATTCAAATTATTGGACAAAACGATACATTGGTTTATAGCTATCTAATCAAATCAAATATTACTGTTACAAGCAATCATGATTATCATTCACCCAAAATATCAAAAGTTCGATTGAATAATTTTTCAGGGATAATAGATTGGGTTGTTACTGCTAATTAATTTCAGAGCATTGGAAAACTGATCCAATTGGTGATCCTGGTGGTGCAGTCGGAATATTTATTGGTCGAAATGTCTCGGGCTTATCAATAAATTTATCTAATCGTTTTTTTAACATGCTATTATGTGCCCTTACCCTAAAGTCTTTCGTATTGCTTCGAATTAATCTATTTGATAATTCTTTAATTTTATACATTGCTATAGACTGAACAGCTGGGGAGCTATTTTCATTGACAGCTAAATTCATTAAGTGATCCAGAACAACAAAATCAATATTACGCTTTATTTCACCCTTCAACCCTTTTGGAGCTTTTGCTAATAATGTATTATCTAAAATTGTCTCAATAACCTTTTTTAGTCCCGGCTGCTCTTTATTTCTGGCATGATATTCAACTAGCCTTGCTGAACGCTCAGGATTAAATAACATTTTGCTTGTCATATGAGCTGCTGTTTCAGCTAAGCTAATACCATCAAAAGTAACGCCTGTTCTTGATTGGAAAGACTCTCTAGTTTTACCCCTACCAGATGCTCGAGGAGGGATTATTTTAAGTAAACGCTCATCCAATGCAAGGAACTCAGGGTGCAATGTTTTTACTAGCGTATTTAGGGACTCTAGTTGAAAATCCGGATTTAACATTTCAGTTATCAGTTGGCCATCACCTCTTAATGCGTAGCTGTAATTTAGACCACCTATAATTTTTGCAGCAGCTTCAATTTGATACCGATGCAAAAGGTAAATAGGGACTAAAACATCTCCAAGATCGCTATACGGTTCGCCATATCGAATATTATTTTCACCAAAGCTATTTAATGCGACTTCCCTGATTTCAATTAAATTATTGAGCTCAGCCACTGCGTCTTTTCCATTATCCCATAAATGGCTCGCTGGGTGCGCTGACCCTACTGCCCTAGAGTCTTGATCCGTAATAAAAGTTATTCCTCGCTGAATCCCTTTTTGAATTATTTCCTCCAAAGCCTCATTTTCATCTACCTCATTTGGAAAATCTTGGTAGCCATAGGCTACGGAAATTTTATCCCACTCCCCAATTCCAGTAGCATATGCATCCATCCATTCAATTTCATTTGAACTATTTAATTTCAGTGTTGGATGTGGATAGTCCATTACCGATGCGCGATCAAATGAGCTGGCAAGAAAATTGTGTTGTATACCTATTGTATGTCCAATTTCATGAGCAACGAGCTGTTTTATTCTTGCTAGGGCAAGTTCTTTCATTGCAGTTGGGGTAGTTGATTTGTCTTCATATGGAGCAAGTAATCCTGTTGCAATAAGGTAATCTTGTCGCAAACGCAAAGAACCCAGAGATACATTTCCTTTTATGATCTCTCCAGTACGTGGATCTGCGACCCATCCCCCATACGACCATCCTCTAGTAGCGCGATGGACCCAGTGAATCATATTGTAGCGGACATCCATTGGGTGCGCCCCATCAGGAAGCATTTTAATTTGAAAAGCATTTTTATAGCCAGCAGCTGAAAAAGCATCATTCCACCATTTTCCACTTTCAATCATTGCGCTACGAATGGGTTCAGGAACACCGGGGTCTATATAATATACAATCGGCTCTTTTGCTTTACTTGTTTTGGCTTTTGGATTTTTTTTCTCTAGACGATGTCTTTGTATATATCTTACATATATAGACTCGTCAAGGTTTACAGAATAATCTTGAAAAGAAAGCGGGTAAAATCCTGCCCTTGGGTCGTGTTTTCTTGGGGTGTAATTATCATCAGGAAGCTGGACAAGTGAATGATGTAAGCGCACTGTAATTGCGCTTGCTGTAGGGGTTACTTGGCGAACATATTTTCCAGGATCTGTACCAACATATGTGAGCATTGTCTCCACGTTGGTATTTTCTGGAAAATTCATTGTGCCGGGCATATAGATTGCGGATCGAGAAGCATCCACTTTATAGTTACCCATTTTCTGAGATTTTAATCTATTGATGACTCCATGAGCATCTTGCATAAAAAAATCTGTTGCATCCACCAGAACACGCCCTGATTGTTCAGCCGCTACTTCAAAACCCCAGAGGGTTGATTTTGCAAACCCATCTGCAACTGATTTTTGTTCTTTTTTATCTTTTGTAATCGCTCTATAATAATAATTTGGCTGAATCATCAATACTTTGGGGCCTATGCGTTTAAAAAATACAATTCTTTCATTACCCAATTGCCCTCTATCAAGGCCGATATCATTAGACCCTACACCTGCAGTCAGTGAATTCACATACAGGAATTCTTTATCAAAATCATTTATTTCAAGCCAAAGTTTTCCAGATGTATTATCCCAATACATATTGAAATAACCAGACAGTTTTTTCATATCTTTTGTTTTATTTGATATTGATTCAGACATTATCATGCCTGAAAAAATCATAATCGCGAATAGTTTTTTCATATAATACCTTTTTAAAAAGTTAGACTATTTTATATCCAATCGAGTTTCTTGAACTAACCTTGCCCCATGCACAGATTCACCCTTTTTCAGTTCATCTTTTACTTTTTTTAGATTAACCTTTTCTGTTACTTGCTTATCAATAAATGTTTCAGGAATCATTTCTTCATCTTCAATAATTGCTTTTGGTGGATTTTTCTTAATGGTTAAATCAAAATGAACAGTTTCAATCTTCTTTATTTGATTCTCTTCCATAACATTTTTCACATACTTTTTTATGTTACTCACCCTTTTTTCTAATCTCTTTCTGCGTTCAGCCATATTTTTTTCGGCCTCTTTCATCGCATTGATTGTGCCATCGAGATTTTGGGTATATTTTATAATATTTTCAGACTTTGCCTCTAGAGTGCCTTTTAAACCTTCAAGCGTATCGACTATTGCTTCATCTTCTAAATCGGTTAATTCTTCCAGGGCATCTTTATAGTCTTTTGCAATTTCATATAATACTGGTAATGCCATTTTTTTCCCTTTTCTAATATTTATAATAATTGAAATTAGTTCTTAAGCTTATTCAAAAAAATAAATAAAAGCATTTTTGAAATTCAGAAATCAATCTAATTTGCATCTAGAAGTATTTATATAATTTTTTATTAGGTATGATTATGAGACGCATTTTAATTCTTTCCTTTGCCTTATTTTTGTTTTCCTGTGAAGATGAAAAAGAAAAGACCAGTGATTCCAACCTTGTAGGCACATGGAATCTTTCAAATATGGGTGAATACGAGAATGCTGCTAATTGCTCAGGGGCTATTGATAATACGGGTTGGGCTTTTGCGCAGGCATTTGGCATGACAGGATCTTTAGATTTTAAGACGGATGGATCTGGAACTATTAGTGTAACTGTGCTTGGAATGAGCGAAAGTGGCCAATTTTCTTGGTCTGAAGGAAAAAATGAATTTTGCGTTGAAGGAGAATGTATTCCTTTTAAAGTCGAAGGAAATACATTAAGCTATGATGACAAACAAGATGCTTATTGTGAGGATAATGATGGAAACGAAACTAGCCAAACCAGTGAATCAAGCTGTAATAATGCAGGTAATATATGGTACGATGCTTCCTGTACTGTTTCAGAATACACAAAACAATAAACCTTAATAAAATAAAAAATCATAATTAAAATTTTAACTTTCGTAAATTTACCGCATCTAATACTGTAGAGACGCAACAACGAACAAATTATAAGGATTAATATTATGAATAAATTTATCTTGCCATTCGCTTGCATGTTACTGGTTATCACAGGTTGTGAAAACTCTATGCACAGCGAATCTTCAAATCTCGACAGTGCTGAATTGCAGGAACTATCCTCTGAATTAACTTATGACTTAGGGTTGAGCAGATCCTCTGCAGATGCCATGAACAAATCTCTTAATCGTCATGGGAAAGGTGGAAAGCACCGCGAGCCAGGTTTCCTATGGAAAGTTGCAGCTGAAATGTCTGATCAGCTAACAGATGAAGAAAAAGCAGCCTTGTTTGAAAAAATGGATGAGAAAGATATTCCACTATTTGGAGTATCTAAAGGGAAGAAGAGTAAGTCAGGTAAAAAAGGAAAAAGCCAATTTTCAGCTATATACAAAGTCCTAACTGATGACCAAAAAGTTTTATATAAAGCGATGATGGCAGATTATAAAGAAAAGTTTAAATCGCTTCGAGCGCAAGTGAAAGACGGTTCAATGTCAAAAGAAAGCGCTAAAGAGGAAATGAAGGCTCTTAAAGAAGCAATGCAAGCAGAAGTTGATGCACTATTAACTGATGATCAAAAAGCGCAGCTAGAGCAAAACAAGGCAGATCATAAAGCCAAGCGCCAAGCGTATCGTGATTCATCGAAGGCTGTAAAGATTAGCGTTCTTGGGATGTCAGATGATCAAGTATCTTCTTACGATGCGGTAAATCAAGAAGCTAAAGATGCTGCCAGCGCACTATTTGAGCAGTCTAAGAATGGAGATATTGACCGGGAAACACTCCGAGCAAGCTTAAAAGCTGTTTTCTCAGCTAGAAACGATAAGCTTACCGCATTATTTGATGACAACCAATTGGATATCATCAAAATTCATAAAGCCCTTGAGATGAGAATGAAAAAACATCGCTCCTCAAAAGGAGATAAATCCAGAAAAAGCAAAAAAGGGAAAAAGGGCAAAAAAGGGAAAAAGGGCAAAAAGGGAAGCCGAAGTAAAGGCTAATCTTAAATTTAAAAGGCTGATCAGTGATAATTGATCAGCCTTTTTTTTTCTTCAATTTTTATTTAACTTCATCTGATTGTATATGTCTAATAAGCTATATAGGCATTTAGAATAAAAATTGTGAAACTTTCTTTAATCATAATTGTCTAAATAGTATAGAAGCATAATAATTAAAGGATATATAAGTTATGTGTAATGCAATTTTAGAAACTATGTTAAGCGCCTCGCTCTTTATCTTCGGTGGAAATATTGTAGATACCAAGCTTGGGCTTCACCATTTTGAAGATGATGATTATAGTGAAATATTTTATCAGAAGCACAATACCATTATAGTTAAAAATTGCACACGACATTCAGAATTAGAAAACATTAAAAAACTAAGGCGCCATCGACCTGAAAGTGGTGGACAAACAACAGTGTATAAAATAACAAAAACAAAGGAAGATGCATGAAAAACTTTTCACTATTAACCGCATTGGCATTATTAATCTTTACGGGTTGTGAAAGCGCAAATAATAATGAAGTTAATCTAGATGATCCAGAACTACAGGCATTAGCTGAGGGTTTAAATGCAGATATCGGTCTTAGTAAGTCATCTGATGATGCATTCAAGGATGCATTAAATCGTCATGGAAAACGCGGTGGACACCGTAAGGATCCTGGATTCCTTTGGAAAGTAGCTGCAGAAATGCAAGGGAAGCTTTCCCAGGAAGAGAAAGATAGGCTCTTTGCTTGGATGGACAATCACGCCGTTCCTTTTCTACATGCTCCCGAAAAAGATGCCCATCACGGCCCTAAAGGGGATAAGGGCGGTATGGATTTTCGCCTATTATTCGCTGTGCTTGACGCTGATCAGCAAGAAGCTTTAAAAGGTATTTTAGACTCCTACAGAGTACAAATGGAAGATGTCTGGAGTAAAATGAAAGATGGTTCAATGGATGAGGCTACCGGCAAAGCAGAACTCGAAGCTTTAGAGCTAGCTATGAAAACAGAGGTTGAGTCGTTGCTTTCTGATGACCAAAAAGCGCAACTTGAAGCAATGCTTGCTGAAATGAAAGATAAAATGGAAGCATCAAAAAACGCTGAGTATGATGCAATGGTTGCTGCGCTAAGCATGACCTCAGATCAAGAATCCAGCTTAAAGGCTATCAATCAACAACATAATGAGGCTGTAAAGGCACTATTAGAAGCTGCAAAGAATGCTGGTAAAGATGTTGATAGGCTTGAACTTGGAGAGAAAATTAAAGCCTTGATGATGGATCGAAATACAAGCCTAGAAGCGCTTTTCACTGATCAGCAATTAGACATAGTTAAAGTTCATATGTCTCTTGTGATGATGTTTTCAAAACATTGCGATGGTAGAAAAGATGGACGCTGGGGTGATTCAGATGATAAAGGTGGATCAACAAAGAGATAATTATATCTAACTTAATGAATAGATTAAAAGGCTGAAGTAAATACTTCAGCCTTTTTTTTTAACTTTTTTTATAGAGCTTAGTCTAAATAGAAGATGCATGCGAACAGACAACGAATTAATAAAAGAATTTCAAGAGGGCAGAGAAGCTGCTTTCAATGAATTAGTTGGTCGTTATCTATCAAGCACATATGGGTTTTTTACTAAATTTACCGATTCCAAGGAGGAGGCTGAGGATTTAGCTCAGGAAATTTTTATTAAAATGTACAAAGCACTTAAAAAATTTCGCTTTGAATCTGAATTCAAGACTTATTTATACCGGGCAAATATCAATATGTCCAATACTTATCTAAGGAGAAATAAATGGAAAAATATGCTTCACTTAGATCAGGCCCCTGAGCCCGAATATATTGATACGACAAATGAGGATGCATGGAAACGAAAAGAACTATGGGATGCAATCGCAAAGCTTCCTAAGCGACAACAAATGGTTGTTACTATGAGAATAGCTGAAAATTTACCCTACAAAGAGATTGCTGATATTATGAAAATTAGTGAAAATTCTGCGAAGGTCAATTATCACCATGCGGTGGAAACCTTAAAAAAATATTTTAAAAATTAATATGAAAATTGAAGAACAATTTAAAAAATTATTGAATACATCATCTGATAGGATTGAATCAGATGCGTTTTTAAAAAGCCTTCACTCTGAACGTCTACGACGCGATGATAGAAGGAAGAAATTATACGATGGGTTTGTATCCTTATGCTTTGTACTTGTCTTTAGCTTTATTACCATGAGTCAATTAACAAATGATCCGGCCATCTATGCATCAGTTGATTTGCAGCCTTATGAAGAGATGGATGAAGAAACCGAAGAGTATGTTAATGATCTTGCCTATTATTTAATCAATACCAGCGATGATATTTGGGAGACAATAAATTTCTTTGAAACAATCAACTTTGACAATGTAATCGCTATGAACAATGGAGATATATATGAATAAAATTGTTATAATTCTTATGAGCTTCTCAATTATCTTTTGCCAACCAGGAAAGGCGCGTGGCCCTGGAGGTCAATATGAGAATCGAATGGAGATGATGATGGTCTGGAAGCTTACTGACTACTTAAATCTATCTGAACAGCAAGCAGAAAAACTCTTTCCTAGAATGCGTAAGCATCGAGTAGAAATAGGAAAGTACCACAAAAATGAAAAAGAGCTTTTTGACTCCTACCTTTCAAAGATAAAAAAAGGGGAAAAGGTATCCCAGACAGATGTGAATTCGATGTTAAAAAAAATGGAAACGTTTTCCCAAGAAAAGAGCAACAGTCGAATAAAATTTATTAGGTCAACCAGTGATATTCTTGATCCCAAGCAACAAATTATGTTTATGAGCTTTGAGCCCTATATGAAAGAAGAAGCGCAAAAAGGGATGAAAGAGCGTTTTCGCAAAGGACCAACCCCTAGGATGGATAAGGGCAAAAGACGAAGATAATTCACATTGATAAATAAAAAACCCTCTTTTAAGAGGGTTTTTTATTACCGATTATTATAATTACAATTTAATTTTTGTTTTCCAAAACCTTAGAATTATGAAAAGAATATATAATTTTAGTGCAGGACCTGCGATTCTGAACCCTTACGTAATTGAAGAAACATCAAAGGCTACAATCGAATACAATGATAGTGGAATGAGCTTAATGGAGATGAGTCATCGATCCCAACCTATTGTTGATATGGTTAAAGAAACCAATCTTTTGGTTCGCAAACTTTTAAAAGTACCGGAAAATTATCATGTGTTATTTCTACAAGGTGGAGCCTCACTTCAATTTAGCATGATACCCATGAACTTACTTAATGAAAATCAAACTGCGGACTACGCAGATACAGGCGTTTGGGCACAAAAGGCAATTAATGAAGCGCAGATTTTTGGTAAGGTTAACGTCGCCTGCTCTTCTAAAGATGCCGATTATAATCATATTCCTAAAGAATTAAATCATTCTAGCAATGCGGTTTACCTGCATCTGACATCAAATAATACTATCTACGGAACACAGTGGTCATCATTTCCAGCATTAATGAATCCAGATTCTTTTCTTGTAGCGGATATGTCTTCTGATATATTTAGTAGAGAAATTAATGTAACAGAGTTTGGATTAATTTATGCTGGCGCGCAAAAAAATATTGGGCCAGCTGGCGTAACACTTGTAATCATTAGAGATGATATTTTAGGCAATATCAATCGTAAAATTCCTATTATGCTGCAATACCAAACTCATATTGCAAAACGCTCCATGTTCAATACCCCTCCTGTAATGGCGATTTATGCTGTAAATAGGAGCCTGTACTGGTTAAAAAATAATGGTGGTGTTAATGAGATTGAAAACAAAAATCAATCTAAGGCCCAAAAACTTTACGATGAAATAGAACGCAATACGTTATTTAAATCTCCTGTTAATCATGAAGATCGTTCAAAAATGAATATCCCTTTTATTTACAGCCAAAAGCTAAATGAAGATGATTTTCTTTCTTTCTGTAATAGGAGAGGCCTGACAGCATTAAAAGGTCATCGGTCTGTGGGGGGATTTAGAGCATCTATATACAACGCTATGCCAGAATCTGGCGTTGATGCTCTAATTAAAGCAATGCAGGACTTTGAAAAGAAACATTAATCATCCCATAGTCCTTTTTTACTAAGTTTTTTTATTTTTGGAGCAATAACAAAAGCACAATAAGGAGCATTTGGATTATTCTCATAATAATCTTGATGATAACCTTCAGCTATATAAAAATTATCTAACTCTTTTAATTCAGTGGTTATTGGATCATCAAAGATTTGTTCTGCTTTCTTAATCGCCTGTTCAGCAGAACGCTTTTGTTTATCTCCAGTATAGTAAATAGCAGATCGATATTGTGTTCCAATATCATTTCCTTGGCGATTGAGCGTTGTAGGATCATGGGCTTGCCAAAAAATATCTAAAATTTCATCATAAGATACTATGCTAGGATCAAAAATAATTTTACAGACTTCAGTATGACCTGTTTTTCCAGAAGTCACTTCTTTGTATGTAGGGTTTTTTGTATGTCCACCTGCATAGCCCGATATAACCTCGCTAATTCCATTTACCCTTTCAAAAACCGCTTCAACACACCAAAAACATCCTCCGCCAAGCACTGCATTCTCTAGATTATCTTTTGTCATGTTTTGACCTCTTTTATTTTGCCCAATTCCAATTCCAACAAATAGAAGTATCAAAAAAAGATGAGCAGATTTTCTATACATTTGGGCTGTTATAATTCTTTCAAATCTTTATGAAGTGTTGTTAGCATTTCTTTGGCGTCTCCAAATACCATCACGGTATTTTCAAATCCAAAGAGCTCATTTTGGATACCTGCAAATCCCGGATTCATCGTACGTTTATTTACAATAACTGTACGAGATTTATCAACGTCTAAAATAGGCATGCCAAAGATAGGACTAGAAGTATCATGTCGTGCAGCAGGATTGACAACATCATTAGCGCCTAAAACAATAGCCACATCGCAATCCTCAAATTCGGGATTTATTTCATCTAGGTCTTTAAGTAATTCATATGGAATATTGGCTTCGGCTAATAGGACATTCATATGGCCAGGCATTCTTCCAGCGACAGGGTGTATAGCGTATAATACCTTTTTCCCCATTGATTCAAGTTGCTCAGCTACCTCTCTAACGGCATGCTGAGCTTGCGCTACGGCCAATCCATATCCTGGTACAACTATTACTTTATCTGCAGCTTCTAAAATCATTGCTGCTTCATCAGTAGTCGAAGATTTTATACTAATTTGTTTTGCTTCACCAGTTGCCTCATCTTGACTTAAGCCTACTGCGCCAAAAATAACATTTGCCAATGATCTATTCATCCCTTTGCACATAATACTGGTAAGAATTAAACCGGATGCGCCAACTAAAGCACCCGCAATAATTAATCCATTGTTCATTAAGACAAAACCGGTTGCTGATGCCGCTATACCTGAATATGAGTTCAGCAGTGAAATCACAACAGGCATATCAGCGCCACCTATTGGAATTGTTAGTGTAATTCCAATAAGAGCAGATAAGGCGATAACCATGTAAAAAGCATTTAAGCCCTGTGGGCCACCTAGGGTAACATATACGCCCAAGCCAATCAGTAGGATCACAATGATACCATTTATTATTTGTTGTCCTTTAAAAACAATAGGTTGACCGCTGACAAATCCTTGAAGCTTACCAAATGCAATGAAACTACCAGTGAATGTAAGTGTGCCAATAAATACTGATAATATTATTGTAGAATAAAGGAATACAGATTGCTCTAGTGTTCCATATTTTGAAAAAAATTCAGCACTAGCCACGAGTGCAGATGCTCCACCACCAAATCCATTAAAGATTGCAACCATTTGGGGCATTTGTGTCATCTCAACTCTTAACGCAAATGTAGCACCAATCAGCGAGCCAATAATCATTCCGATCGCGATTAGTTTGTAATCTAATCCGCCAAAAGAAGATACGGTTGCCACAATAGCAATCAGCATCCCAACAGACGCAATCGAATTTCCCACCCTTGCTGTTTTAGGGGAGCTGAGTTTTTTAATACCCAGTATGAATAGTATAGCTGCAGCTACATATGATAAATTTGTATAATCCATAACCTATTTCCGCTTGAACATTTTTAGCATTCTATCGGTAACCATAAATCCGCCAACGCAATTCACCGTTGCAAATACAACTGCAATAAAACCAAGCCAAGTTCCAATCTCACCATCAATCCTTGTTGAAATAATTGCCCCAACGATTGCTATTCCAGAAATGGCATTTGACCCAGACATCAGCGGTGTATGCAATGTAGGTGGCACTTTTGTGATGATTTCAAATCCCACAAAGATTGCCAAAATAAAAACCGTGATAATATTAATATCCATAATTCTCCTTACGAATTGTCCATAGCTTGTTGCGTGGGCTCATGAGTTATCTTTCCTTCATGTGTGAACATTGATCCTGAAATAATTTCATCATCTAGATCTATATTTAAATTTCCTTCTTTAATCATGTGAGTTATAAAAGTTGAAATATTTTTAGCATATAGTTGAGAAGAGTGCACTTGCATAGTAGATGGCAGATTTAAGGTTCCATCTATAATTACACCCTCATGATTTACGATGTCTCCAGCAGAGGTGAGTTCACAATTTCCTCCATTTTCAGCAGCAAGGTCCACTATTGCAGAGCCTTTTTTCATGGCATTAACCATATCTTTAGGAATTAGGATAGGAGCTTGTCTTCCTGGAATTAACGCAGTTGTAACTACTAAATCGGATTTAGCAATATGCTCTTTCATGAGCACTTGCTGTTTTTGTTTATATTCATCTGAGGTTTCTTTTGCATAACCGCCTTCCCCAACACCATCATCTTGATCGCTTTCTACTTCAACAAATTTGGCCCCTAAAGACTCTACCTGTTCTTTGACTTCCGGCCTAACATCAAAAGCTTCAACTTGAGCCCCTAATCTTTTTGCGGTTGCTATCGCTTGCAATCCAGCAACGCCCGCACCTAATATTAAAACTTTTGCAGGTGGTATTGTGCCCGCAGCTGTCATTAGCAATGGCATGTACACAGGCAGATGCATTGCGCCAATTATTACAGCTTTGTATCCTGCTACATTTGCCTGAGAACTAAGTGCATCCATGCTCTGCGCAAGGGTTGTTCTAGGGATAAGATGCATTGAGAATGCAGAAATTTTCTTTTGGGTTAACTTCTTTACCGTCTCTTGATCTCTTGTAGTTTGAATAAGGGATATATAGGCTGAGCCATCCTGAATTAAATCAATCTCATTTAAGGTAGCTGGAGCAACCTTAATAATCAAATCTGATTTAGTCAATATTGTAGATGCATCAGGCATAATTTTAGCACCTGCTTTTTCATAATCCTTATCTGGGTAGTGCGAAGAAAGCCCCGCGGAGGTTTCGATATGAACCTCAAGACCGCATTTAATTAAATCTTTAACAGTCTGAGGGGTTGCGGCGACACGATTCTCACCTTTTTGAACTTCTTTTAGTACACCAACGATCATTATATAGCCTGTAAATAGTTTTTAATTGAGCATCAAATTTAATTAATTATTTATATATATATCTTAATTTGATTAAAGATTTTTCCAATCATTTAAGAGTCATAATATTGTATATGAATTCACCGAAGTTATTATTGTTTATCATTATTCTGTTTAATGCCTGTGCTCCACATATCAAAGTTGTAGAGCGCTATCCCAACGATCAGAAAAAAACTACTGAGGTTTTCAAGCACAAGCGTCTCGGATCTGCGCTTAAGAAGCGATTAACATACCATGCAAGTGGCCAGGTTGAAACAGAAACAAATTTTTCCAATAAGGATAAACATGGAACATTTTTTTCTTATCATGAGAATGGGCGCTATGCGATCAAAGGCAATTATAAATTTGGTAAAAAAAGCGGTAAGTGGGAGTGGCTTGATCAAAACGGCCAATTAGATTCGGTTTACAGTTATAAAAATGGTCTATTAGATGGAAAGTATGAGAATTATGATAAGGGAAATATTCAGATAAGACAACAATATCGAATAGGTAAACTGAATGGTGCCTTTACAGAATACTATTCTGATGGTTCAAAAAAATCAACTGGAAAATACCTTAACGATCTTCCTCATGGTAAGTGGGAATGGTTTGATAAAAACCAATTAAAAACTAGGCTGATTAATTACAATAGTGGAATTAAAAATGGCAACTTTAAAGTTTGGTCCGATGGCGTTATAAACCTTTCAGGAGTTTACTGGTCTGATAAACGCCATGGAGCTTGGAAGTGGCATCGGTCTGATAAGCAATTAGACTCATTAGTGAACTATACCAATGGGGAGCTAAATGGTCAATATAAAATTTGGCATGATAATAATAACTTAAAGATAATAGGAAGCTTTGCTGAAGGAAAACCTAGCGGTGAATGGAAATGGCTTTCCGAAAGAAAACAGACCGATTCATTAAAAACATTTTTGTCGGGCAAGTTGAATGGATTAACTGAAATTTATTATAACAATGGTCAAATAAAGTATCAACGTCAGTATAGATCCGGTCAATTAGATGGAGAATCAGTTTCATTTTATATTTCCGGGCAACTTGAGAGCAAAATTCAATATAAAATAAATGAGAAAATGGGTCCCTTTGAATTTTGGTCTTCCAATGGTCAAATTGAAGAACAAGGAACCTATCTTAAGGATCAATACCACGGCCTTATTCGGAGAAATTATTCAACAGGGCAATTAGCATCTGCAGCAACATACAGTAGAGGGATTCTAGATGGTATTTCTCAAATATTTACCCCATCCAATACCTTGAAAAAGGAGGTTTTTTATTCAATGGGGAAGGAAATTGCTAGGTTAGAATATCATGATAATGGAAGATTTAAGCGGGTATTGCTATTTGAAGAAGGCTTAACGATTTATGAGCGCAAGTGGAATATAGATGGATTTGAAAATACCGAACCAATCTATATAACCGGAACTCGTACAGAAGCAGATTATTATATTTCAGGTCAAATAAAATACGAATGTATATATAAGGGTCAATCAAAACATGGTATGGAATGGTGGTTTGATGAACAGCGTAATCCATTAAAAATAAATCTATACAACAATGGCAAAAAGATGATCTCCCATGATCTTTTATATGTTAGCGATGAATAACAGAATAATATATTGTAATTTATAGAATAATGGAGCGTCATATTTTATGGATAATCATTGGTTCAGCCTTGGCTGCACTAGCTGTTGCAATAGGAGCTTTTGGTGCGCATGGCCTTAAATCAAGAGTCTCTGCAGATGATTTAATAATTTTTGAAACGGGAGTGCGCTACCAGATGTATCATTCCTTAGCATTGATACTGCTTGGACTGATAGGAGTCAATTTCCAATCAAATGTGGTTCAACTCCCCGCCATTTTATTTCTAGTTGGCATAATTATATTTTCTGGAACACTGTACCTGATTCCATTAACTGGACTACGCTGGCTTGGTGCGATAACTCCAATTGGTGGCACTGCGCTTATTCTTGGGTGGATTATGCTTATATTTAATCTTATAAGATCTTAATGTCAAATTCTAGAAGAGTTCTCGGTGTATTTGATGCAACCTCAATGGTGACAGGTAATATGATAGGTTCAGGTATATTTCTACTAGTTGGTTTTGCTGCAGAACCCGTTACGAGTGAATTTGCACTAATAATGGCATGGTTGGGAGGTGGAATTATGGCGCTTATGGGTGCATTTTGCATAGCGGAGCTCTCAACGCGTTTTCCTCAAACAGGTGGCGATTTTATTTATCTTCATAAGGTCTATGGTCCTTTTCCATCTTTTTTGTATGGCTGGATGAGCTTAGTAATCTTTCAAACAGGTGCTACTGCAGTATTGGCGTTATTTTCAGCCAAATACACTTTACAATTCTTTCCCCATCTTCAATTTTTATCAATACCAGGACTCGCTTCTTTAATCTTAGTTACATTGACCTTAATTCATTGCTTTAAAGTTCAAGTAGGATCACGTTTTCAATCGATTTTGACCATCGTAAAAGTTGTCGGAATATTTACGATGATTACTATTCTAATAAATCTAAAACCTGAGGAAGTAGTACCACTAAACAATGGAACATCTTCATACAATCCCTATATTGGGTTTTCACGCGCATTAACCCCTATTTTTTTTGCTTACACCGGCTGGAATTGCGCTGGGTATATTGCGGGTGAAATTTCTAATCCAAGAAAAACGTTACCGGTTGCCTTAATTGGAGGCACATTGGCAACAATGATAATTTATGCCATAGTAAATTACTCATTCATTCAATCTATTGGCCTTGAAAGTATGAAGGGCCAAGAAATGGTACCGCTGTTGGCCTTGAATGCTGTTGGTGCAGGTCATTGGTCAAATTTTTTATCTCTTTTGATATTGATTAGCGTCATGAGTTCGCTATCAATTCACGTTCAAACCGCCGCTTCTAGAGTCATTCAAGCCATGGGACAGCAGGGTATTTTTTTTAAATTTACGGGTAAAGCTCATTCGCGATATTATACTCCTGTTAACGCTTTAACTGTTCAGGCAATATGGACAATCGGGCTCATGTTTTTATTAGATATTGAAAATTTAGTTGACTCAACAACGGTAGTTATGATTATGTTTTCAGCTCTTTCAATATCAACCCTATTTAAAGTTGATAGATCTAAATCAGATTCAAAAATTTATAATATTCCTTTTTATCCCTATATCCCTATAGCATACATCATAAGTGCTTTTTTTATTTGTTGGGGAGTCATCCAATTTCACTTAGGGCAAAATAGCTACCTCCCATTTTGGGGATTATTTTTTCTGTTAGCTGGTAGTATTATTTATTTTTCATGGAAGAAGTTATTTAATGAATAAAATTTCAAAAAATGGATCCAAGAAAAATGGACATAATTTGCTTAATTGGGCTGAAGAAAGAATGCCAATTTTGCAAAAAATATCAACACGTTTTGAAAGCGAAAAACCCTTAAAGGATATCAAGATTGGTGTCGCTTTACATCTTGAAAAGAAAACTGGAATCTTGTTGCGCACACTGTGCAAAGGAGGCGCTGAAATTTCAGCATCATCCTGCAATCCATTAACAACAGATGACACTGTTGCAGCTGCCCTTTCAGATGAAATGACTATTCATGCATGGGCTGGGCAAACCGATGAAGAATATTATGAATGCTTGCATGCTGTTCTTTCGGGACAGCCAAATATTTTGATTGATGATGGATGTGATCTAATCTTTTTGGCACATTCAAAATATCCTGAGATTATAAAGAATATTTATGGTGCCTGTGAAGAAACAACAACGGGAATTGTTAGATTGCAAGCAATGCATAGGGATGCTGCGCTTAAATTTCCAATAATGGCTGTAAATAACGCATTTTCAAAATACCTCTTTGATAACAGATATGGAACTGGGCAAAGTGTTATAGAAGGTATTTTATCTGCAACTAACACTCTTGTTGCTGGAAAAAACATTGTAATCGCGGGCTATGGATGGTGTGGTAGAGGATTAGCAGATCGCCTGAAAGGTCTTGGTGCTAAAGTCTTTGTTGTTGAGACCGCATCAAATAACGCCTATGGGTCTTCAGGCTATCATCGCGCCCTAGAAGCACTGTACGATGGCTGTTGGGTGGGCTCTATGAATGAGGCCGCTCCTTTAGGTGATATTTTTATTACCGCCACAGGAAACAAGCACGCAATAAATAAAGACCATCTTACCAAAATGAAAGATGGTGCAATTTTGGCAAACGCAGGTCACTTTAATCACGAAATCGATTTAAATGGGCTTCGATCTATTTCAAGCTCTTCTGATGAGATTCTGACCAATGTTGAAAAATTTATATTAAAGAATGGAAAACATTTAATTCTGCTATCACAAGGAAGATTGGTAAATTTATCACAACCTACCGGCCAAGGACATCCAATTGAAATTATGGATGCCAGTTTTGGTATTCAAGCTCTATGCGTTGAATATTTAGCAAAGAATTATAAGGATTTGGATTCATCTATTCATGATGTGCCAATGTTAATTGATAATGAAGTGGCGAAAATTGCTTTAGATTCTCATGGAATTCAATTAGATGAATTAAGCAAGGATCAACAAAAATATATAGAAAGCTGGCAGGAGGGAACCTAATGAATTTAAAGATTAAACCGTTTAATGATAAAGTTAAGCAAATGTATGAAAATCATGGCCATTTCCATCATGGAGATGCAGGGCTAGATGTATTTATCACTACTAAGCAAACTATTGGCGCGGGAGCTACGGATATGATTCATTTAGAGATTGCTTGCGAGCCCGACAACGAACAACCTTACCTATTAATGCCTAGGTCAAGCATAGGAAAAACTCCTTTGAGGCTATGTAATTCAATTGGACTTATTGATGGGGGCTATAGAGGCGAAATTATGGCTGTGGTGGATAATGTGAAAAACGAAGATTATACCATAGAGCCAAATCAACGATTATTTCAGATAGTTGCTATGAATGGATCTCCAATTTATTTTGATATTGTTGATGAGTTATCTGAAACGTCTAGAGGGGAAGGTGGCTTTGGCAGCACCGGCAAATAAGTCATAATTACTATCACCCTTATATTGGTTTTTAGCAGTCTTTCTTTAAGACTGCTAAAAACCATTGAAAAAAGAGTAAAATCTTAACTAATTTCAGCGCTGAAATTTTTA
>MDSY01108162.1_pt1 | contig 17642 bp, 13 predicted proteins | sample 811131 | NCBI WGS metagenome assembly MDSY01 (sample SAMN05326643, study PRJNA326480) | marine metagenome | isolation source: seawater | place: Atlantic Ocean: South West | collected 2010
AAAAAAAATAGATATGCATTTTGTATCAGCTCCAGAAAATGTTGCTTGGCTATTAAATCTAAGGGGTTGTGACTCTGAATTTTCACCAGTGCCTAATGGGTATTTGCTTCTGGAAAAAACTAATAAAATCTTTTTTTTCTGTGATTTAAGAAAAATTAGTAAAAAACTAAAACAATCATTTAAAAAAGTAATTTTTTTAGATTTAAAAAATATAGAATTATTTTTGTTAAAAATAAAAAATAAAAAAATATTAATTGATAAAAAATCTTGTTCTATTTTATTCAATAATATTTTAAAAAAAAATAATAAAATTATTGACGTGGCGGATCCAATTTATTATTTAAAATCTATAAAAAATAAAATAGAGATAAAAAATATTATCAGGTCACATATCTATGATGGTGCAGCTTTAACAAAGTTTTTATTCTGGATTAAAAATAATTATAAAAAAATAAAAATAACTGAAATAAGTGCTCAAGAAAAATTATTAAAATTTAGAAAAAACAATAAAACTTTTAAATTTTTAAGCTTTCCCACTATTTCAGGAACTGGTCCTAATGGTGCGATAATTCATTATAAGGCAAATAATAAAACTAACAGGGCACTAATTAAAGGAGATATTTATTTAATAGACTCTGGGGGTCAGTATAATTTTGGGACTACAGATGTTACGAGGACAATTTCTTTAGACAATAATAATAAAAAAATAAAAAATATTTATACTAGAGTATTAAAAGGTCATATCGCAGTAGCCTCTTATAATTTAAAAAAAAACACTCGTGGTTCTGAAATTGATAAAGCGGCAAGAAAATACCTTAAACAAATTAATCTAGATTATGCTCATGGAACTGGTCATGGTGTAGGTTATTTTTTAAATGTCCATGAAGGACCACACGGTATCTCAAAAAATAATAAAACACAATTTGAAGAGGGGGTCGTAGTTTCTAATGAACCCGGTTATTATGAAAATAATAATTTTGGAATAAGAATTGAAAATTTAATTTTTGTAAAAAAAATAAATAAAAATTTTAAATTTGAAAATCTTACTATGGCACCGATAGATAAATCTTTAATTGAAGAAAAGCTCTTAAATAAGACTGAAATAAAATGGTTAAATGCTTATCACTCTAAAGTCTTTAAAAATCTCAAAAAATTTATGAACAAACCTCAACTAGTAGATCTTGAGAACGCCTGTTCAAATATTTAACATTTTATACCATTCTTTTTCATCTATAATCTTAATCTTTAGCTCTTTGGCTTTATTTACTTTTTTTTTGGTTGGCTTTGACCCTCCAACAATCAACATGTCTAATTTTTTAGATATAGAACCCAATACTTTTCCACCGTTATTTTCTGCTATAGACTTAGCTTCAGATCTGCTAATTTTTTTAAAACCACCTGTAAACATTAAACTTTTATTAGAAAATTTTCCTTTTTTATTGGTGACCTTAAAATTTTCTATTTTCAGTACTTTAATTAAAGAACTAACTACTTCAATGTTTTTTGAATTAGAAAAAAAACCCTCAATAGACTTTATTTGAGTCTCGCCAATACCATCTAAGTCTATAAGATTTTTGAGAATATTTTTTCTTTTATTTTTTTCATATAAATCTGAAAACTTTTTTATGGAGCTAAAAAATCCTGATAAGATTTTTGCGTTTTCCTGGCCGATATGGCGTATTCCAATTGAATAAATAAACCTATTTAATGAAATTGTTTTTGCATCATCTATTGCTTTTCTTAAATTTTTTATAGACAAACTTCCCCAACCTTCTAATGTACTAATTTTATTGTATTCTAATAAAAAAATATCAGACGGCTTTCTAATTATGTTGAGTTCCCAAAATTGATCTATAACTTTTTTTCCTAAACCCTCTATATTAAATGCTTCCTTAGAAACGATATGTTTAAGCTTTTCTTTTGCAGTGAAGTTGCATTCGTACCCTTTTACACACCTTCTCACTGCGTCTTCTTTATTCGTGCTAGTATTAATCTCTTTGTAAGTTTTTGCTCCGCACAAGCAATTTTCAGGAAAAATGTACTTTCTGCTATTTGCTTCCCGTTTTAATTTATCTACTGTAACCACCTGCGGAATAACATCTCCAGCTCTTTGAATAGTAATTGTATCACCAATGCGTATATCTTTTCTGTTAATTTCATCTTCATTATGTAATGAGGCATTAGACACTACTACACCCCCAACAGTTATTGGCTCAACTTTTGCTACTGGAGTTATTGCTCCAGTTCTACCGACTTGAATAATTATGTCTCTTATTTTTGTAATAGCTTTTTCTGAAGAAAATTTATATGCGGTTGCCCATCTCGGTGAGTTAGATGTGTTACCTAATCTAGTTTGTAGTTCTAGGTCATTAACTTTATAAACAAGCCCATCGATATCATAATCTAGTGATGACCTTAACTTTTCAATTACTTCATGCTGTTTTTCAATCTCATCAAGTCCTTTTACTAATTTATTATTAGGGTTTACATTAAAACCCCATTTTTTTGTTTGATTAACAAATTCGGATTGAGTTTTCAAAGTTAAAGGTTGGATAATTCCAAAACCATAAGCAAAATACTTCAATGGAATTTTAGCTGTCTCTCTGGGATCTTTTTGTCTTAATGATCCACCCGCTGCATTTCTTGGGTTTGCAAATTTATGTTTCAAACTCTCAAAATTTTTTTTTCCAATATAAACTTCTCCTCTTATTTCCATAATTTTTGGAACATTTTCATCACTTATTTTCTTTGGTATGGATTTAATTGTCATTAAATTTTGCAATATATCTTCGCCTACTACTCCGTCGCCTCTTGAAAGGCCTTTCGTTAGAATGCCATTTTCGTAAGTTAGTGAAGCTGATATTCCGTCTATCTTAGGCTCCGAAGATAGCTCTAAATTTAAATTAGAACTGTTTAAAAAATTTAAAATTTTACTTATGAATTCTTTCATGTCTTGCTTGTTAAACGCATTGGATAATGAAAGCATTGATTTTAAATGTTTTATTTTCTTAAACTTATTAGACGGCGGTGAACCAACGTAATTATTTATAGAGCTAAATTCTTTTAAATAAGTATAATTTTTTTCTAGTTCGATTAATTCTCTTTTTAACTCATCGTATTTATGGTCATCTATAATAGGATTATCTTTATCGTAATAAAGTTTGTTGTGTTTTTTTAATAATTGAGTCTTTTTTTTATAATCTTGAATAATATTATTTTTTTCTTTAGTCATTAGTCGTTTAATTAATTTAATATCTTTTTTATTGTTCTTTTAATTAATCCATCATTATTTTTTAAATCACTTTTCTTGGGGATTTTATATTCTTTGTTCAATACCTTATATGATCTTTGATACCACTCACTTGAATTGTAGTTGTAACCCAACAAAATAGCTGTTTCTTTAGCCTCTGCCACTAATCCTATTTTATAATAAATTTCTACTAATCTATGGAGAGCTTCTTCAACAAAAATAGTTTGATCATAATCTTTTATAATCAATTTTAATCTATTTATTGCTGCTATCCATTTTTGTGTCGTGATGTAGTATTTCGCAACATATAATTCTTTTGCAGCTAATTGATTGTTAACAAGATCAAGTTTAAATTCTAAGTCTAGAGCATAGTCGCTATTTGGAAATGTTTTTAAATAAAAATTAATTTTTTCTTTAGTTCTTAGAAGGGGTTGTAAATCTTTTTTTTCATCCAATATTTGTTCGTAATAAATATTAGCTATCAAAAAATGTGCATACGGAATATTCTTATCTGCCGGATACTTTGCAATATATTTTTCTAATGCACTGAGAGACTCGTCATAAAAATTAATAGTGTACAAACAAAAACTAGACATTAGTAATGCCTTTGCTGAATATTCGATTTTTGACAAAACTGCTTCTGCTTCTTGAAATTTTTTTGAGGCATAGAAAAGATCTCCTTTATCCATGGAATCCAATGCCTCTTTATAAATTGCATAGGATTTTTCTTCTGTTGCCAATTCTTCTACTACTGGTTCTTTTTTAGAGCAGGAGAAGCATAAAAATATAATTAAAGATATATAAATTAATTTATTATTCATTTGAATTATTCATATCAAATATAATTAATTAGGTAAATTTTTTAGGGCTGTTATGCGTTGACTGCTAGCTTATTTGCTGTTCTTTTGAAATCTTTTTTAATTGTTTCTATATTATTGAATTTTATTATAGAATAATTTGATTCATCTTTGAAAACTTCTTTTAAAAACAGGTTGCTTAAATGATGACCTCCCTGTACACATTTTACGCTACCTAAAATTCTATATCCAGATAGCAAAAAGTCACCTACTAAATCTAAAATTTTATGGTTAACAAATTCTTTTTTATTTCTTAAGCCTCCGTTATTAAGAACTGTTTCTCCTTTTACTACAATAGCATTTTCTAAAGAACCACCTTTTGCTAATCCACTATTTTTAATTTTTTCAACATCTTCAAATAAACAAAATGTTCTTGATGAATAAACTTCTTCTGTTTTTGTGCTATTAAAGTTTATGTGATTTTTTTGGTTGCCTATAATTTCATTGTTATAACCAAGCTCAAAATCTACATCAAGTCCTTCGTTATTAGTTTCTATTGAAATGCTTTTTTCATTATCTAAAAGTTCAACTTTTTTTAATATTTTTAAAAATTTTCTCTTTGCCGGCATCACTTTAATTCCTGATTGATTAATTACATTTACAAAATCTTTTGAAGAACCGTCCATTATAGGAATCTCAACATTGTCGGTTTCTACTATAACGTTATCTATTCCAGTAATATAAAAAGCTGCTAATAAATGCTCAACTGTTGAAACTGTTACTCCAAAATTATTTTTTAAGGTTGTGCAAAGTCTTGCAGACGAAACATTTTTAAAGTTTGCTTGAATTATATTATTTTCTTTTAAATCCACTCTCTTAAAAATAATGCCAGTGTCTTCCTCTCCTGGTATTAACTTTATTTTGGAAATTTTACCGGAATGCAGCCCAACTCCTTGAAAGGATATGCTTTTAAGAATTGTTTTTTGATTTAAATCTTGCACAAAATGTTTATACAAAATAGCCACGAAAATCTTAAAACAACTAATGTTTCCAAAAAATACAATGATTTACTTATTTAAATAAAAACGAGAATATCCTTGATATAGTAGATTTTTTTGACTGTATTATAGGTATTGCTTCTTTTTCCCATCCTTTAGCTATTAATTCAACTGATGCCAGGCATGATTTAAGTTGCTCACCTTGGGTTACTTTCATAATGACAGTTTTATTATTCTTATCAAAAATATCTCTAATCGTGTTTTTTATACTTTCGTAAATAGTTGCGTCTTGAAATGTAACATAAATATTTTGCTTACTTTTATTTAAATGTTTTAAATTTATATTTTTCTTATAAATTATCTCAATTAATTCATTTGCTCTAGCTGTAATAATGTTCTTTAAATGCTCCACACTTATTTTTCTAAATGTAGAATCTTTAAAGTACTTTTTATTTAAATGTTCATCGGCATTTTTTTCATGATAATTATCAAATCTATTATCTGCAAATATTTTTTTTACAGTATCAATGTCTAAAGAACAAAGTTTGGAAATATCTTTTAAAATCATATCTGTTCCAAAGTTGAAATTCTCTGAATAAATGAAAGACAATTTATCAAAAATAGAAATATTACTTTTCACTTTATTTATATTAATTGTTATCAAAATATCCTGCGTTTCCTTTTTTTTTATAATCTCAACTCCTTCTGCAAAAGATTTTAGAATAATTCTTTCGATATTTAATCCACAATTACTTAAAATTAATTTTATATTTTTTACTTCACTTTTTGGTAATAAAAAAAAAGTTAAATGATGATTGTAAAATTCTCCAAATAAGCCGATAGGTAAATTACTTAAGACTGTTTTATCCAAAATAAAATTTGAATTAAACAAATGTATCAATGTTTTTTGATTATTATTTTCTAGAATTACTTTTTTTAAATTATTTAATAGATAAAAAATATCTTCATTTAAAACTTGAGATCCGTTAAGTTTTTTAAAACCTGAGACATTAATGCATTCAAAGTTTTCTTGACTATTTATGACTATAACATTTTTAAAAATGAATTTTATTTTATCCTCAATAATATTAAGATTTTTTTTCAAAATTTTTGATGATGTTTCAACATCTATAACTTTTCCATTTTTAATACCTTCTGACTTAGTAACAATTGAGTCTAATATTTCAAATTCCAAATTCTCATTATACCTAGCTATTAGGAAAATAAAATTTTTGTCATTAATTTCTATAAATAAATAAGGTTTGTTTATAATCATAAAATTTTAATTTAAAATTAATTGATTTTTTATACGGAAATCAAATGTTTTATATTTTTCAAAATTTTTATCATTTTTTAGTAAAAGATATTTTTTTAAAGAATTAATATAACTTTGACTAGGCAGCTTTATTAATTTATTATTTTTTAAAATTATATCCCATCTACCTATATCATAATAACGAAATGATTTAATTTCATTGATTGGAAAATTAGTTTTTCTTATATTGATAAAAAAATTATTAAATTTAATGTTCTTTCCAAAAACTAAAGGCAAATCTTCGTATTGACTCAATTTCTTGTATTTAATAAATTTTTCTTTTTCTGTTATGTAATGCTTGTTTTGTCCCTCTATGTAAATTGCTACAGGGTTTTCCTCAAAAACAATTATTTTAATAGAATTTGGATAAATTTTTTTTACTTTGTAGTTTGATATAAAATCAAAATTCATAATTATTTCATTGAGTTTTTCTTGTTCAATAAACATTAGGCTTTTACCTAATAAATAATTTAATTTTTCTTTTAATTTACTTTTTTCAACAGCATCATTATTTTCAATCTTAATGTTTTGAATTGGAAATATATAACTTTTGTTATTATTGGATTTTGGAGTGTATGTTGATGCAATTATAAATATTGATAATAGAGTTGTAATTTTTAATGCTCTACTCATCTGTTGATACTAGCATCCAGTATAATATTTTTAACAAGTTGATTAAATGAAATTCCTTTGTATTTTGCTATTTCGGGCACCAATGAGAGACCTGTCATCCCAGGCTGAGTGTTAATTTCAAGCAAGTAAAATCTATTTTTAAAAAATTTAAAGTCGCTTCTTGTTACGCCTTTGCAGTTTAAAGCTTTATGAGTTTTTTCAGCAATCTTCAATACTTCTTTGTATTTTTTTTTTGAAATATTCGCTGGCATTATATGTGAAGTCTTGGCTGACTTTTGATATTTTGCTTTATAGTCATAGAATTTTCTCTTAGGTTTTAGTTCTATCGCGCCTAAAGCTTTATTTCTCATGACCGCGACTTGGACCTCTTGACCCGCAATAAACTGTTCGAAGATTAAGCAGTTATAAACTTTGCTTAAAGATTTAAACTCTTTTTTTAATACTTTTAAATTTCTACATATCTTCACTCCAATACTAGAGCCCTCATTTGAAGGTTTAATAACAATTGGAAAAATTAATTTATTCTTTATTAATAGTTTTTTTAAACCAATATTTGCAAAGTTCTTTTGATTTATAACAAAAAAATTTGGAGATAAAATTTTATTTTCTTTAAATATATTTTTAGAGATTACTTTATCCATAGCGTTCATGGAAGAAATAACTCCTGAGTGTGTATACGGTATCTTTAAATACTCAAGAAAACTTTGAACATTGCCATCTTCACCGTCTTTGCCATGTAATGCATTAAAAATTATGTCTATTTTTGATTTATCTATTTCGTTTAAAGGTCTTTTTAAAGGATCAAAAGTTGAAGTATTGTATCCCAGTTTTTTAATAGCTCTTAGACATGCCTTTCCAGTTTCTAAACTAACAGGCCTTTCTTTAGATGCTCCGCCTAAAATCACAAGAATTCTTTTTTTTTTTCTAATCATGATAAATCTATTTATCTGTACCAATAATTTTTATTTCTAATTCCAAATTCACACCCGTTTCTTTGTGTACTTTGTTTCTTACATTGTTAATTAATTCTTCTATCTCTAGTGATGTAGCGTCTCCACTGTTGATCAAAAAATTACAATGTTTTTTTGAAAGATGTGCTTTTCCAACAGACATATTTTCACAATTTGATTTTTTAATTAAGGTCCAGGCCTTTTCGCTTTTTGGATTCTTGAATGTGCTTCCGCACGTCTTAACTTGAGAAGGTTGAGAAATTTTTTTTCTATTAATTAGTTCATTTTGTTTTTCTTTAATATTTTCAAAGTTTGAGGTCACTCCTGTTAGTTCGGCACTTAATAGAATTAATGTGTTAGGTAAATCACAACCTCTATAATAAAAACAAATTTCTTCTTTTTTAATATCCTTTATATTTCCCTCCCCATCCATTACTTTTACAGAAGTTAAAATTTTAGAAATATCACCACCATAACAACCACAATTCATTCTGACACCCCCGCCTATCGATCCGGGAATACAAGATAAAAACTCTAACCCACCAATATTATTCTCCGCTGCAAATTCTGAGACTTTTTTGTCTAACGTGGCCGCACCTACTTCAATAACATTTTGTTTTAAAAGCTTTGTGTATGAAAATTTTGGGCCAAGCTTGATGACCACTCCTTTAACTCCACCATCTCGTATTAATGTATTAGATCCGGCACCTAAAGTTATAAATTTTTTATACTCATGTTTGATCAGTTTCACAAACTCGGCTAGTTGTTTAGTGTCATTTGGTCTAAAAAAAATATCCGCATGTCCTCCTGTATTAAACCAGCTATAATTAGCTAGTTTCTTATTAAAACGGGTTTCATTTGAAAATTTTTCTTCTAAAGTTTTTAATATACTTGTCATAGCGTATGTCTTAAACCTCTCATCCACTTTGATATTGAGCCCGCTCCCATGCCGACTACAACCTCATCGTTAATTAAGTTTTTTTGCAAATATTTTTTTAATTCAATTTCATCCCTTATATTTATTACCTGAACTTTGGAAAACTTTGATATTAGTTTTGAAAAATTAATCTGACTATATTTTACATCCTTTTTTTCACCAGCAGCATAAATTGGACATAAAACCACAACATCTGCTAGACTAAAACTTTTAGCAAATTCTAATTTTAAGTTTTTTATTCTTGAATATCTGTGGGGCTGAAAGATTGAGATTATTTTTCTTTTTTTATAAACTTTTTTCAAACCATCTAAAACAGCAATAATTTCTGTCGGGTGATGAGCATAATCATCATAGAATTCTTTTTTATTTTTAACAAATATTTTTGTTAATCTTCTTTGCACTCCAGAAAAATTTCTTAGCGCTTTTTTTATTATATTAATTTTTATTCCTAAATTCAAACATACTGCTATGGCGGCAGTTGAGTTAAGGATATTATGTCTTCCAATTAAATTTAAAACTATGTTTTTTACTTTCTTTGTTTTAGATCCCTGTATTTTAATTTTTAAATCAAAACAGGTTTTTCCAAGTTTATGTTTTGAATTTAAAATTTGATAGTTTGATTTTTTATTAATGCCATAAGTTAAATAATTTTTTATTTTTGATTCTCTTAAGATTTTTTTCAAATCTTTGTCGTCTAGACATACTATTGATTTTCCTATTGGAGGCGTTTTGTTAATAAAAGTTGTAAATGCTTTTTTTAAATTTTTATAGTTTTTGTAAAAGTCTAAGTGTTCATTATCAATATTTGTAACTACTGAATAATTAATAGGTAGTTTTAAAAAACTTCCGTCGGACTCGTCTGCTTCCAAGACGGCCCACTCACCCTTTCCAAATTTTGCGTTACTTTTAATAGAATTTATTACTCCGCCATTTATTATAGTTGGGTCTAGTTTTGCTGCTGATAGTATTTTAGCAATTAATGATGTGGTTGTTGTTTTTCCGTGCGAACCAGTAACAATAATATTTTTTTTTAGAGAAACAATATTAGCCAACATTTCAGCTCTTTCGTAAGTTGGTAGTTTTTTTTTTTTAGCTTCGATTAGTTCAATATTGTTTTTAGTAATAGCGGTAGATTTAACGATTATTGTTGCATTTAAAATATTTTTTCTATTGTGTCCTACAAAAGTTCTTACACCAACTTTTTTACAATTTTCGATATTTTTACCTTGGCTTACATCACTTCCTTGAACATTGAAGCCCATTATTTTCATAATTTGAGCCAAACCACTCATACCAATGCCCCCAATTCCTATAAAGTGAATAACTTCGTTATTTCCAATTTTAATATTAGTCATTAATTAAATCATTTATTTGAGAATTGATATTTTTAAAAATATTTCTATCTGAATAATTATTTTGTTTTTTTTTCATCTGATTTAGCATTTCTTTATCTTCATGGATAGATTTAATCAATGGAAATAGTTTTTTTTCGATTTCTTTTTCTTCCACTAAAAAACTATATCCTTTTTTTTCAAAAAAATTGGCATTTTTTAATTGATGATTATCCGCAGAACTTGGTAAGGGAACTGAAATAATCGGAATATTGCAATTCAAAAGTTCAGCTAAGATTGATGAGCCTGAACGTGTTATCACTAAATCAACTTTAGAAAAGTAATTAAGAATACTGTGGCTAAAATTAAAAATTTCATGATCTATTTTTAAAGAAATATATTCTTCTTCTAGTTTTTTATTTTGACTTTTTAGACATTGTTGAAATATTCTAAGCTGAATATTTTCTGACAAACATCGTTTAAAAACTTCTGGTAATTTTTCAGCAAAGGATTTAGCTGCTTGGCTACCGCCTAATATTAAAATATTTAATGAGCCATCGTATGAATTATTTTTATTTTGATTATAATTGAGAATTTCTTCTCTAATTATATTTCCAACAACAGCAATTTTAGATTTATATTTTTGATTAACCCCTTCTAACTCAGAGTACGAAACGAACATCTTATATGTAAATGGTAATAAATATTTATTTGTCTTTCCAATAAATAGATTATTTTCATATGTTAAAAAAGGTATTCTCAAAAATTTAGCTGCAATACATACTGGAAAGGATGCATACCCTCCCATTCCAAAAACAACATTGGGTTTATACCTGCTTAGGAAAACTAATGACTGAACAAAAGCGTAAGCCAATATGAAAAATGAAAAAAAGGACGATAATAGATTTTTGTTAAAAGGCGTTGTAGAACTTATGGTTTTAATTTTAATCTCAGAGTAATCTTTTAGGTAATTTAAACCTCTTTTATCAGTTGTGATTTTGACGAAATAATCATTTTTAATAAAATGTTTTGCTAAACTATAAGCGGGGAAAACATGGCCGCCTGTTCCACCTGTGGCTATTAAAATTCTCTTATTAGTCTTCATTATTCTTAAACCTATCTTTAGTGTAATTTAAAATTACTCCCGCTAAAATTGAACTTCCTAACAAGGAAGAACCTCCATAGCTTAAAAAAGGCAAGGTCATTCCAGTAGTGGGCAACAAGCTAGTATTGACACCTATATGAATAAAAGTTTGAAAAATCAATAAAGCTGTAAGTCCACAAAGTGAAATTTTTAAATCCTTGTCTGTTTCTTTGACGGTAGTTTTTATGATTCTAAAAGAGATGTATAAAAATATAGAAATTAAGAGTATTGAAGCCATGGAGCCAAATTCCTCAGAAATTACAGCGATTATATAATCAGTATGTGCTTCCGGGACACTGTCTTTAAGTATTCCTTCTCCCATGCCTTGTCCTTTGAAGCCACCTTGTTTTATTGCATCTAATGCTTTTTGTGATTGAAAGCTATCTCCCTTACTGGGGTCTAAAAAAGTATTTAATCGTTGGATGATATAACCAAATTTATCTGGAAATGAAATTAATAATCCAGCTAAAGCAGCTAATGAAAAACTAAAAAAACTAAAAATATATAAAATTCTTATACCGGAAATAAAAACAATAGAAATCCAAGTGCAAATAAGAAGTATAGATTGACCTATATCTGGTTGATTAATTAAAAGTATGATAATTGACAGCAAAATTGAAAAGCTAAAAAAATATGATGTATTTGTAGTTTTAGTTTTATCTAAAGTTAATATTTTTGCTGTAAATAAAATAAAAAATGGCTTTATTATTTCTATAGGCTGCAACCTAAAGAAATAAAGGTCAAGCCATCTTTTTGATCCTTTAACTTCAACGCCAGTAAATGGGACTAAAACTAATGCTATAAATAAAATAATGAAAATTGGTGAAATAATCTTTTGAAAAAAATTTAGCTCAATAAATGATATTAAGAACATAAGAAAAACTGCAAATAGCATAAATATCAAATGTTTAGAAAAAAAATAATAATAATCTTTATTCAACCTTTCTCCAGCTAAAGAGGATGTTGATGAAAAAGAAAAAAAAAGACCCAACAGAAACAAAATTATAAAACTGAATAGAATTCTTTTATCTACATTTCTCCAATAATTATTTATTTTTTCTCTAAAAATTTTTATTTCCATAAAATAATACCAATTTTTTGAAATCATCACCTCGTTCTCCAAAATTATCATATTGATCATATGAAGCGCCAGATGGGCTCAAAATTACCACCATAGGTTTAGTGGAGAATTTCTTTATATCTTTAAAGATTTTAATTACACAATTTTTAAGAGTTTTAGATACTTCGTATTTAATATTGTTTTTAAGTTGTTTTTTGTAAAATCTAACATTATTTCCAATTATATAAGACTTAATTATTCTTGATTTTAAATTTTTTAAATAGAATCTATCACCTTTTTTTGGAAGTCCACCCAAGATCCAAAAAATATTTTTGTTACTTTCTAAAGTAAGCTTACTCGCTTCAAAACTAGTAGCTTTTGAATCATTTATAAATTTGATATTATTTCTTTTAAAGAAAATTTCATTTCTATGGGGCAACCCCTTAAAGGTACTAAAAGAATTTACAAATTTTTTTTTTTTTATCTTTAATAATTTTGATAGACTATAAACAAAATTCATATTTTCTTCATTTACTTTTGAGCTTAAATATTTATTTTGAATTTTTTCTTTAATTTTTTTATATTCTTTTGAATTTACAGACACCAATTTACTTAAATAATGTTTTTTTTTAAATTTTTTTATCAGCTGTGCATTGTTAAGTATGGCATAGCTGTTTTTAGCCTGTAGCGAAAAAACTTTAAATTTCGAATCTACATAATTTTTTAAGCTTTCGTGCCACTCAAGGTGGTCCTTAGTTATATTTAGTATTACCGCATAATGAGGTTTTATATATTTTGAGTAAGATAGCTGAAAGGAAGAGGCTTCAATTATAACAAATGTGTTTTTTTTAAAGTTTAAACTTAATATGGGCTTGCCAATATTTCCACCTAATTTTACTTTTAAATTATTTTTTTTTAACAAATGTTCAATAATTTTACATGTAGTTGATTTGCCATTAGTTCCTGTAACAACTATTGATTTAGTAAATTTATTTGACATAAAAAATAAATCCAAATCTGTTATTATTTTAGATTTGTTCATTATTAAAATTTTTTTATGTTTAGAATTTTTGATATTTATACCAGGACTAACAACTATATAATCTACAGATTGTAGTGATTTTAAGAAATCTTTAATATTAGGTTTTGTTTTAATTGAGTTTCTTTTGAACTTGTCGTCATCCCATAAGTAAAAATTTTTTACTTTGGATTTCTTTAAGCAATTTAAAACTGAAAGGCCTGTGACCCCTAATCCATATACGGCAAAAGATTTAGTGCTTAATGTTTTTGACAAAATCATTAATTATCTTAATTTTAAAGTAGCTAAACCAATAAGTGCTAAAATAATCGAAATTATCCAAAACCTGATTACTATTGTTGACTCGGCCCATCCTTTTTTTTCAAAATGGTGGTGAATTGGTGCCATCTTAAAAACTCTTTTTCCAGTTAATTTAAATGACACCACTTGAATTATTACTGAAACTGTTTCTAGGACAAATAGGCCCCCAATAATTGCTAATACTATTTCGTGTTTAACTATTATTGCAACTGCTGCCAGTGAACCTCCAAGGGAAAGAGAGCCTGTGTCTCCCATGAATATTTTAGCTGGTGGAGCATTGTACCAAAGAAAACCTAAGCAAGACCCGACTATTGAGCCACAAAAAATAGAAATCTCACCAACGTCTGGAATGTACTGAAGTTTTAAATATTCAGAAAATATTGTGTTTCCAACCACATAACTAATAAATGTAAAAGATATCGCAACTAGCATAACTGGTACTGTAGCCAAACCATCTAACCCATCTGTTAAATTTACTGCATTCGAAGATCCAATAATAACAAACAGTCCAAAGGGAATAAAAAATAAACCCATTTGTAAAATAAGATTTTTAAAAAAAGGAAAGTAAAGATTGTATAAATATTCATGATTGGAATATTTTATAAGGATAAATAACGCTATTATTCCAATTACTAATTGACCCAAAAATTTAAATTTTGAATTCAATCCTCTTGAATTCTTAAGCTTAATTTTTAAAAGATCGTCAACAAATCCTAATAGACCTAGACTAAGAGAGACAAAAATTAATGTCCAAATAAAAATATTTGTTAAGTCTGCCCATAATAAAGTACTAAAAATTATTCCAATTATAATAATAATTCCTCCCATTGTAGGAGTTCCTGATTTTTTAATAATATGATCTATAGGACCATCTTGTCGAATTGGTCCAGAGATTTGATGTTTTGAAAAAAGTTTAATTAAAGGTACGCCTATTAAAAAAACTACAGCTAAAGAGGTGATAACTGATAGGCCGGTCCTAAAAGTGAGATATTTGAAAACATTTAGGAAGGAGAAATTTTCTATTAAAGAAGTAAGAAAACTAAAAAGCACTGACGCCTCCTTTGGTTAAATTTCTAGACAATCCATTTAAGCCAGTGGCATTTGAACCTTTTATCATTAAATAGTCATTCTTTTTAATTATTTTAGAAAAAACTTTATCAAAATCGTTAAGGTGTTGTAAAATATTTCCTTTTTTATTTTTTTTTAGTATGTTTGAATGTATTCAACACATTGTTTCCATATACGAAAACCTTGTCTATATCAGTATTATTTATAATTTTTGATAACTTTCTATGATAAAAGTCTGACTTATTACCAAGTTCCAGCATATCTCCTAGCAATATGTACTTTTTAAAGTTTCTTTTTTTTATTTTTGAAAGGTTAACAATAGCATTTTTTACCGACAGAGGATTAGCGTTATAACTTTCGTCTATTAATTGAAAACTAGTATTGTATCTATTGATCTTAAATATTTTTCCTCTTCCGTCTAAAGGCTTTGTTAGTTCTAGCGAATTTAAAATTTTTTTAACATCTAGATTAAGAATTTTTAAAACTGCAAGAGATGAAAGGATATTATAAATATTTGTGTTCCTTGATTTGATCTGAACTATTTCATCAGCAGCTTTTATTTTATAAATATATTTTTCATTTGTAAATTTCTTTTTAAGTAAATAGATATCTGATTTATTCGAAGTTCCAAAAGAAACAGTTTTTATATTTTTTTTTCTTGCTAAGTTATTTAAGTAATTAAAAAAAACATCATCTCGATTAAGAACAAGAGTTCCGTTTTTTTTAATATTTTGTATTATTTCTCCTTTTGCTTTTGCTATACCTGACAAATTTTTAAAGTTCTCGATGTGAGCTTCTGCAATATTTGTTATTATTGCTATATCTGGCATAACTAATTTAGACAATTTTTTTATTTCTCCCGCCTTACTCATTCCAACTTCAAAAATACCATAACTATGATACGCCTCCAAATTACATAAACTTATAGGTACTCCATAATGGTTATTATACGATTTTGGTGAAAAAAAAGTCTCACCAAAATTAGATAGTAAATTTCCAAGTAGCGTTTTAACTGTTGTTTTGCCTGAGCTGCCCGTAACCGCTATAACTTTAGCTCTTGATGCTATTCTTTTTTCATAAGCAAGTTTATTTAAGAACTTATTGGTATTATCACAGGTAATAATTTTATTTAATTTTTTTATTGTTTTTCTTTTGTTTGTAACACAATAACTTGCTCCTCTTTTCAGACTCTCAGAAATATATTCGTGTCCGTCTTTGTTTTCTCCTTTTATCGCAATAAACAAATTTCCTGTTTTGATGTCTTTTGAATTAATTGAACTTCCTAAAAACTTATAATTTTTTTTTGTGTTTAGTATTTTTTTTAACATCGCTGAATTATAATCAAGGTTAAATAGTTTTTTATTAAATTTTTTATTTTTTATTTTAGTTTTTTTTATTATATCTTTATCTGAAATTTTTAAGATTTTATTTCCGTAATCTTGATAATTTTCATGTCCTTTACCTGCGACTAAAATTATTTCATTTGGTTTGGAGTTTTTCATAGCCGCCTTGATAGCTTTGGTTCTACTCGGAATTTCTAAATAACTTTTATTTTTTAAATTTCTTATTATTTCTTTCCTTATTTTTATTGGATTTTCGTTTCGAGGGTTGTCATCAGTAACATATATAAAGTTACAATAATTTTTTGCAATTTTAGACATAATTGGTCTTTTTTTTGTATCTCGTTCACCTCCACACCCAAACACTAGGTTTAGATTTTTATTAAAGTGATTTTTAAGAGATTTTAACACAATAGATAAAGCATCAGGAGTATGTGCGTAATCCAAAAATACTTTTGTTTTATTGGGGAGTGTTCTTACTAACTGAAGTCTACCGTTTACATTATGTATTTTTTTAATACCTTTATTAACTTGACCTTCTTTTAAACCACATAATTTAGCAGCTTTTACAGACATTGAAAGATTTTTAATTTGAAAATTACCAACAAGCTTTGAATTTAATTTTTTTCTTAATTTTTTTATTTCTGACTTTATAGTTAAAAGATTTATTTTTTTTTGTTTTGATATTCTTTTTATTGTAGAAAATTCCTTAAGACTTTCGTCTGTTATAATATATTTATTTTCTTTGATTAATTTCTTAAATAGAATCATTTTACTTTTAAAATATTCTTTCATAGTCTTGTGATAATCAAGATGGTCCTGACTAAAATTTGTAAATATTCCGGCTAAAAAGTTAATTCCATTTAATCTCATTTGTTTTAAACCATGGCTTGAAGCTTCAATTATTACGTTATTAATTTTAATTTTTTTTAACCTTGAAAGTTCTTTGTGTATTGAAATAATATCAGGACTAGTCAAATCTAAATTTTTTCTATTTTTATTATATTTAATTCCTAAGGTACCTATCGAAGCTACGCTTATTTTATTTACAAATAAAATTTGATGAAAAAAATCTGCTACCGAGCTTTTTCCGTTAGTTCCAGTTACGGCTATAATATTCTTTGGTTTGTCTTTATAAAATTTACCGCAAACACTTCCAAGTGTTTCTCTAACGTCCTTAACTTTTATGGTTGGAACCTCTTTTATATTATTCTTATATTTGTTGGAGCAAATAATGGCTTTTGCTCCTTTTATTATTGCTTCTTTTATAAATCTCTCTCCATTTAACTTACGGCCTTTGATTGCAAAAAATAAGTCACCTTTTTTAACTTTTCTACTATCTAAAGATAAATCTTTAATATTTATTCCCCTATAGAGCTTTGGTATTTTCTTAATTAGATTTTTTAACAACATGGTTGCTGTAAACCTCGTTGTTATTTATGGCTAAAATAGGTCCAATTTTTTTTATAATTTTGCCCGT
>MDSY01067612.1_pt1 | contig 17641 bp, 12 predicted proteins | sample 811131 | NCBI WGS metagenome assembly MDSY01 (sample SAMN05326643, study PRJNA326480) | marine metagenome | isolation source: seawater | place: Atlantic Ocean: South West | collected 2010
AAGAAAGCGCCAGGAAAGAAAGGGCCAGCAACCAAATCAGCTGCAATTACAAAATCGGCTGTGAAAAAATCAGCTGTGAAAAAGTCGCCAGCTAGCACGGCGAAGAAATAACCTCCTAATCCTTTAGCAATGAAGCATATTGCCGTTATCGGAGCAGGAACCATGGGCAATGGTATCGCTCATGTATTCGCTCAATCTGGATTTGAAGTGACGTTGATTGACGTTCAAGAAGAGGCTTTGAAAAGGGCCTTGGCGACCATCGGCAAAAACCTGGACCGTCTGATTAAGAAAGAAAAGATTTCTGCAGACGACAAATCTGAGACATTGGCCCGAATTTCAACTTCGACGGATATTTCCACAGGCGTTGCACACGCCGAGTTGGCTGTTGAAGCCGCTACTGAGCGAACCGACCTCAAGCTTCGAATTTTTGAAGAAATGGATGCGGCGGCTCCTGCTCACTGCATATTAGCCTCTAATACCTCATCCATATCTATCACCAAAATTGCAGCCGCAACCAAACGACCTGATCAGGTTATTGGCATGCACTTCATGAACCCGGTTCCCATCATGAAACTGGTTGAGATTATTCGCGGTTTTTCCACCAGCGACGAGACATGCGCTGCGGTAATGGAATTGTCAAAACAACTCGGCAAGTCACCCGTGGAGGTGAATGATTATCCGGGATTTGTAGCCAATCGGATTTTGATACCGATGATCAACGAAGCCATCATCACATTGCATGAAGGAGTGGCTGAAGTTGAAGCCATTGACACGGTAATGAAATTGGGCATGGCCCACCCCATGGGGCCACTACAGTTGGCTGATTTCATCGGATTGGACGTGTGCTTGAGCATTTTGGAAGTACTCCACAAAGGGCTTGGGAATCCGAAGTACGCTCCGTGCCCTTTGCTAGTTAACATGGTCACTGCCGGACACTTGGGCGCCAAGAGTGGTCAAGGTTTTTACATTCACACACCCGGGAGCAAAGAGCTCGTTGTTTCTCCTTCTTTCGCTTGATTGACCGATATTGAGGACATGAAAGCCTCGAGAAATCGCCTACACGAAATCGTTTTTGAAGCTGATACTCCCAAGGGCAAGGCTTTTGACGTTGCCCTGCTGTGGTTAATCGTGTTGAGTGTTTTGGCAGTAATCGCAGAGTCGGTTCCGGAATGGCAAGCGGCTTACTTCGCACAATTCTTCGTGGTCGAATGGGCATTTACAGTGCTATTTACCTTGGAATACATCGTGCGATTGCTTGTGGTCAAAAAACCATGGCATTACGCCCGAAGTTTCTTCGGCTTGGTCGATTTGCTCGCCATCCTGCCTTCTTTCATCGGGCTCATTGTACCGGGATCTAGTAGCCTCCGAATTATCCGAATTCTTCGTGTGCTCAGAGTGTTTCGTGTTTTAAAACTTGTGGGCTTCATTGCCGAAGCGAAGCAACTGAGCATGGCCTTGCGTGCAAGTCGCAGCCGCATCATTGTATTCCTCAGCGCTGTGCTTGCATTGGTTACTATTTTGGGCACGTTGATGTACCTCGTCGAAGGCGAACAGACCGGATTCTCAAGCATCCCACTCAGTATTTATTGGGCCATCGTGACCGTAACAACTGTTGGCTATGGAGACATTGTCCCTCAAACAGTACCCGGTCAAATCATTGCCTCAGCCATGATGATTTTAGGGTATGCCATCATCGCCGTTCCTTCAGGGCTGATAGGAGTTGAAATGATCCGAGGAAATAGACAAAAACAAGGCAGAGCCGAAGATATCTCCACCCAAGCTTGTCCGAGTTGTGGGAAGGACGGGCATGAATCAGATGCGATTCACTGCAAATTTTGCGGACATCCATTGTAATTCTGCTTGCTATTTTTCTGTGATGCACTAAATTGCTGCGTGTGATGCGGATACAACGCTCTGTTTTCCGATCACCCAAATCAAACGATCACAACATGAATCAACCCACTCGCTTATTTGATTTCCCAAGGCATCAGCTCCAAAATAACCCACTGGATTTGATGATGTCCATGCCAAACAATGGCAACCGAATCAACTACTCTTCCGCAACTTTTGTTGAAGCTGTTGATCGAGTTGGCCGTGGATTGATTGCGATGGGACTTGAGGTGGGCGAAAAAGTCGCCTTGATTTCCCATAACAACCGCTGCGAATGGAACATCATGGACCATGGAATTATGTCAGCAGGAGGCATCAACGTGCCTATCTACCCCACCATGACTGAGGCCGATTACGAATACATCCTGAAACATAGTGAAAGCAAGTACTGCGCAGTAAGCAACCAAGAGCTCTACGACAAAGTCATGTCCATCAAGGACAAAGTCCCATCCCTTCAAGGTGTATTTGTTTTCGAACGGGAAGCCAATGGAACGCACTGGTCTGAAATAACTGAGGCCGGAGGAGATGCTCAACAAGCGGAATTGGATGCGCGTATGCAGGGGGTGAAGCCCGCCGATTTGGCAACCATTATTTACACCTCCGGAACAACGGGCACGCCAAAAGGCGTCATGCTGAGTCATCAAAACATCGTTCAAAATATTCTCCACAGCATTCCAAGGATTCCCCCGGTTCTGCTCAATAAGGAGTACCGCGTTTTGAGCTTTCTGCCCGTGTGCCACATCTTCGAGCGAATGCTGCACTACCTATACATGCATATCGGTGCCAACATCTATTTTGCAGAAAGCCTCGAAACCATTAAAGAAGATTTGGGTTACGCTCAGCCCACGGTATTTACTGCCGTTCCGCGGTTGCTTGAAAAGTTTTATGACGGAATCGTACAGAAAGGGCGCGCGGCTGGTGGCGTGAAAGCTGCCATTTTCAATTGGGCATTGGGATTAGCACTGGAATGGGAGCCTGATGGACAAAACGGCGCCTTTTACGAATGGAAACTGGGCATTGCCCGCAAGTTGGTTTTCAGCAAAGTGAAGACAGCACTCGGGTTGGACAACATCCGTGCGGTAGCATGTGGATCTGCGGCTCTCGCTCCTCGACTGGCTCGCTTTTTCAACGCGGCCGGAATCCCTGTTTATGAGGGATATGGACTCACAGAAACCAGCCCTGTCGTTACTGTCAACTCCGATGTTGAGCCCGGACTCATGCGGAACGGTTATGTCGGAAAGCTAATCGAAGGCGTCGAACTGAAGTTTGCCAATGACGGCGAAATCATGGTAAAAGGACACAATATCATGATGGGCTATTACAAGGAGCCTGAGAAAACAGCAGCAGTCATGACAGGAGACTGGTTCCACACCGGAGACATCGGAATCATTGATAATGGTTTCCTCAAAATCACTGACCGAAAGAAAGAAATGTTCAAGACGTCAGGCGGCAAGTACGTTGCACCGCAGTTGTTGGAAAATGCCTTAAAAGCCTCCTTGTTTATAGAACAAGTGATGGTGGTAGGAGATGGCCAGAAATTCCCAGGCGCAATCGTCGTCCCGAATGCAGATGCCATTCAAGAGTGGTGCAATAGAAAGAATCACCCTTTCCCGGGGATGGAGGGCATTCGAAATGATCAACGCATTGCAGACCGGATTCAAGAAGATGTGAACTCCTTGATGGAGCCATTCGCTCAATGGGAAAAAGTAAAAGCGATCCGCATCTTGCCTCAAATGTTCAGCATAGAAAATGGCGAATTGACACCGACGTTAAAACTCAAGCGCAAACCCATTGTTGCGCATTATCAATCAGAGCTAGACGCGCTCTACGCATAGGAGTTCGGCACAGCTCAATATTGCATGGAAGAATTCCTCATCAACCTCGATTTTGGACTTTTCAAAATCTTGAATACCCACTGGGCGGGCGGCGACCAGATCATGTGGGCAATCTCTGGGACTTGGTGGTGGATACCTCTCTACCTTATTTTGCTCTGGGAGCTTTGGAAAGCTTCCAGCAAAGAATGGGACAGAATGCTTGTACGGATGCTTTTGTTGGTTCTATGCATTACAGGAACTGACATGATCTCTGCCCGCGTTATTAAACCTGGGGTACAGCGTTTTCGGCCTTCTCATTCCATTGAATTGAAAAACGATGTAAACCTCATTATTCCACCTGGAAAAAGTGAGCCTTATGTCGGTGGACGTTTTGGATTTGTGAGCTCACACGCCGCCAATTGTGCCGGTGTTGCTGTATTTATTGGATTGCTGCTTGGTGGCGGAACATGGCTTTGGGCTCTTTTGGGCTGGGCTTTGCTGGTCGGCTACAGCCGCATCTACCTTGGTGTGCATTTCCCACTTGATATAGCAGGTGGTATGATCCTCGGCGGATTCATCGGGTATCTGCTCTGGCGGGTTCAGCATAAACTAGTGGGCAATCCAATCCAAACGTGATAAATTTTTTAGCTGTTTTCCTGGGTGGTGGTTTGGGTAGTGTAACGCGATATGCACTGGGTCTGGCCATCAAGAAGATGGGATTCATGGCACCTCTTGCGACGCTGACAAGTAACGTATTTGCTTCTGCGCTTCTGCTTGGCTTGCTGGCTACTTACACCACGCAATCAGGAGATGCACTGAAATCCAATCCGTGGCTTTTGTTGTGGACCGTAGGATTCTGCGGAGCATTTTCAACATTTTCAACATTTGCTGCGGACACAATTTCCCTATTACATTCCCATGGCGCGCTCTGGTCAATGGGAAATATCGCTATCAATGTGATTTCGTGTATTGCAATCGGCTGGTGGATTTGGTCCGCCATGCAGGCAGTAAATTGAAACTGTAGTCCTTCTTAACTTTGCTTTTAGAACTCAATCCCTCTGCTCAATGAATTTGCGTCTTCTCACTTTTCTATTCGCTTTTACGGCTCTTCAAGCTGCTAGTCAAATCGGATTGCCTCCCTCATCGCAGAATTCGAAGGAGGACAAAGGGAAAGCAAACGGATATACCAACGAGCAAATGGAGCGGAAAAACCAAGAAACGCTCGAACGAAAAAACTCAGCTGAAAAAAATGCCACGCGGCCTCCACAACCTCGCATTCCAGCGAAAGCTGCAGAACAAAAATCAGAAAGGAAAGCGACCACGAATTTCGGGGAACATCCCAAGCTTGTCGTGGGCATCACGGTGGACCAGATGCGCATGGATTATCTCTACCGATACTGGGATGACTTTGGCTCGGGGGGATTCAAGCGATTAATTCAACAAGGAATGGTCTGTGGTGACCACCATTTTGACTATGCACCCACCTATACTGGTCCCGGTCATGCTTCGATATATACGGGCACTACGCCCCGTCTTCACGGCATCATTGCAAACGACTGGTACGATAGAAACACAGGCCAATCCGTCTATTGCGCATTTGACGAAACGGTCGAAACCGTGGGGTTAAAGGATGCGACTTTGCGTGATGGAAAAATGTCATCGCATCGCATGAAATCAAGCACGATAGGTGACGAAATGAAACTCGCTACCGGCATGAATGCGAAAGTCATTGCGGTCAGCATGAAAGATCGCGGGGCTACTCTTCCTGGGGGACATCTAGCAGATGGGGCTTATTGGTTCTATGGCAAGGACAAGGGACACTTTATAACGAGCAGCAAATACACAGATGAGCTCCCTGCTTGGGTAAAGAAATTCAACAAATATGACCATGCCGCTCGGCACCTAAAATCAGGATGGCGAACCAAACGCAAAGAAGCCGACTATGCTCAAGAATGGCCAGACAACAATCCCTTTGAAAAACCTTTTGTAGGTGGTAAAAATGCCGCATTTCCATATGATTTGGAAGCGCTGAGCGAAGCAAATGGAGGCTACGACATTCTCAAGAGCACACCTCACGGAAACACCATGGTCATTGATTTCGCAGTGCAAGCTTTGGAAGGCGAAAGTCTTGGGGCGGACGGCATTACAGACCTGCTGGCCATCAGCCTCTCCTCCACAGATTACGTTGGACATCAATTTGGCACCAATTCCTGGGAAACTATGGAGATCTATTTGCACCTCGATCGTCTCCTAAAACAATTGTTCGGCCAATTGGATAAGGCGGTCGGAAATGGGAATTGGGTGTGTTGGCTGACCTCTGATCATGGCGCAGCGATTCCGCCTTCCCTCGCTCAATCAGAGGGCATGCCTGTGGACTATTGGAAACCGGGCAATATGATTGAAGACATCAATGCCGATTTAAACGAGCATTACGGAATGGGCGATTGGGTTTTGAATTATTCCAATGATCAATTCTTTTTCAACCGACCGCTAATGCGAGAGCGCGGAGTAGACTTGGACGAAGCCCAGCGCCGAATCCAATTGATATGCCAAACGTATGAAGGCGTAACTATGGCAATCACGGGGCACGACCTCACTTCTGGCAATACCGCCGGTGACCCCATAGTAGAAAAGGTCCGAAACGGTTGGTCCGCAAATGCCTCGGGCGATGTGATGATTGTGATTGATCCGGGATGGATCAAATACGGCCTCACTGGAACCACGCACGGCTCACCATTTCCTTATGACACGCATGTGCCATGTATTTTTTACGGCTGGCATATCCCGTCCGGGATTACCTACGAGCGCACCAACATCAAGGATATCGCTCCCACAATCGCCGCTTTAATTCATAGCCCTATGCCCAACGCGTGCACCGGCAAACCCATCCAAGCGGTTTTGAACCGATGAAGGGTGACCATACCACTGGAGGGAAACCTCATATCCAACTCGTCATCCGACGTGCATTAGAAGGCACGCCCAAAATTGAATTAACTGCCAAATTCCCTTGCAATGGAAACTTCAAAGTGCAATTGCCTGTATGGCGACCCGGACGGTATGAGTTGGGGAATTTTGGGCGCTATATCTATGGAGTACAAGGGCTCAATGGAAGCGGCATATGGGAAAAATTACACAAAGTCGACTTGCACCAGTGGCAAGTTCCCGCAGATGTGAATACCATCCGCTGGACGTTTTTCGCAGATCTTTTTAACGCAGGTTCTACAGGAGCAGCGGAAGACATCCTCTACATCAATCCGGTCAATTGCTTCTTGTACCATCCGAATCACAGCGATTGGGGATACAGCATTGATTTGGTGGATGTGCCCAATGATTGGCCGGTGGCAACGGGGTTGCCGCGCGTGAACGGCATGTTGTATGCCAGGGATGTTCAACAGGCCATGGACAGCCCCATCCTCGCGGCGGCATCATTGACACACACTGAATACGAATCGAACGGTATTCCTTTCCATATCTGGGTGTATGGAAAAGACCAGCCCGATGTCAAATCGTTCAAGCGTGATCACCTTGCATTCACTGAAAGTCAAATCGCTCACTTTGGCACCTTTCCGGCGGAGCACTACCATTTCATGTATGTGCTTCCGGAGCGTGAAGTAAGGCATGGAGTGGAACATGAAGATACCACTGTTATTGCTTTGGGGCCTTCAGCGAAAAGCCAAACTCAAGCGGGCTATGATGAGCTTATAGGCATCGCATCGCATGAGCTGTACCACGCATGGAATGTCAAACGTATCCGTCCTGCGGAATGGATGCCCTATGACTTTTCTCGAGCATGCCCCAGCAGAATGGGGTATGTCGCAGAAGGAGTTACCACGTACATGGGAGATCTTTTTCTATTTGAAAGTGGTGTTGTTGATCTCAAGGGTTGGTGCCGATTGATGGAGCGACTTTTGGATCGGCATGTCAACAATCCAGGGCGATTGAATTCTAGTGTGGCTGACTCTGGCTATGACACATGGCTCGACGGATATGAACCGGGCGTCCCCGGGCGAAAAGGTTCAATCTACGTAGAAGGAGCCGTTCTAGCGTTTTTGTGCGATGTTCGAATTATGCAGCTTACCGGAAGTGAAGCCTCATTGCAGACCGCAATGCGAATGCTTTGGGAGCAGTTTGGCGTGGAGCGCATAGGATTGATCGAATCTGATTACTGGTCCGTTTTGAACGAAGTGGCCGGAGCAACAGATGCCATGGAAGATCTTCGATTGAACTATGCTGACGGAACCAAAGAAAGCTGGGACGATCTTGTAGCCGCTATGGATTGGCAGGGTTTAGCTCTGACCAAGACTATCAAAGACGGTCGTTGGCATGTGAGCATTGCTCACTCCTAAACTATTGTTTTTATTCGATGCTACCTTGGAGAGCAAAGGCCACCAAATTTGCACCCATTTGTAATGCCAATTGTCGCACCTCTTCAGGGTCACGGTGCACTTGCCAATCCTCCCAACCGTCACCCAAGTCTGATTCTTGGTCATAAAAAACAACCAAGCGCCCATTTAAGAACATTCCAAAACCGCGAGGCGGGAGGTCATCATGCTCGTGCACTTTTGGCAATCCTGAATCAAACGCATAAACCGTGTGAAACACAGAGTGGGACCACGGCAGCTCCGTCCATTGTGCCTCTGGCAAGACTTTTTTCATTTCCCGACGCACGTACTCATCCATTCCATAATTATCAGAGACATGGAGAAAACCGCCAGCCTCGAGATATGTGCGAAGGTTTTGAGCTTCGGATCCAGAAAAGACCACGTTGCCGTGTCCAGTCATGTGCAACCACGGGTAGTCAAACAACTCCGGAGCACCAACATCAACCGTGGCAACGTCAGTATTCAACTGCATTCCGAGGGATTCATTGCAATATGTCACCAAGTTGGGCACCGCTGTGGGATTGGAGTACCAATCCCCTCCTCCCCTGTATTTCAGAACCGCCAATTGGTATACACCGGCTTGGGAAAAGGCCTTTTGCAGTGGCAATGAGGCCATTGCAAAAGCCACAAAACATCCAAACAGAACTGGCTTTATAAAAACTTGGGACAACTGAAACATATTGCAAAGGTACTTCGTACCCTTAGACGCCCTCATTATTGATGGTTTTTTAAGTTATATTTGCGCCCCCGAAAACAACCTTGCATCATGCAAAATAAGAATGCAATTCTGCTCTTTACCGTCTTGTTGTCATTTGCAACACTCTATACACTCAGTTTCAACTGGGTAGCTAGCAATTACGAAGAAGAAGCCGAACAATATGGAGCTTTCGTAGCAGATTCGCTCGAAAGCAATGGAGAAATCAGTGAAAGCGAATGGAGCACATCTGCTTCTCAAGCCGCCCGTGAATTCTTACGCGATAGCGCCAATGCGGAAATTTATCCCGTGTTTGGTCACACATACAGAGAAGTAATCGAGCAAGAATTAAATCTTGGTCTCGATCTTCAAGGAGGAATGGCCGTAACGCTCGAAGTGAGCATATCGGACCTCTTCATTTCCTTGAGCGACTACTCAAGCAATGAGACATTCCGCCAGGCCATCTCTCAAGCAAAGTCGGCACAGCGCAGCACCCAAGGTGTTACCTACGCTGATTTGTTTGAGCAATCTTGGACGGAAATCAATAGCTCTTTAGAGAACCCTATCGAACTCTGGCGAGTCTTCAACAGGAAGGAAACCGAAAACCTCTTCCCGGCGCAGTCAACTGATGAAGAGATTTTTGTCATTCTCCAGAACGAGAGCAAAACAGCGATCGACAACACGGAGAGCATCATTCGAAAACGAATCGACCAGCTTGGTGTTGCTCAACCCAACGTTCAAAAGGTTGGCGGAGGCCGAATTTTGGTAGAATTGCCTGGCATAGATGACCGAGAACGCGCTAGAAAGCAATTGAAGAGCACGGCCAACCTAGAGTTTTGGGAAACGTATTTCAATGATGAAATCTTTGCCCGGATTTCTGCAGCCAACAATGCATTAGGGCGCTCGATGAGTCCAGAACTTTTTGGAGCAGATGCGCCTGCGGATAGCTTACTCTCTTTGGAGCAACAGCGCTCCATGAACCCCTTATTTGCTTATTTACAATTGGAAACCCAACGCAGATCTGCTGTTGTAGGTTACACGGCCATAGGAGACACTAACCGTGTCAACGATTTGCTGAGACGTCCAGAAGCAAAACGAGCACTCCAATCCGATTTGCAATTGATGTGGGAAGCCAAGTCAACACAAAACTTCGCAGCGCTATACGCCATTAAGGACGAAAGCGGAAAAGGCAAGGCAAAGTTGGGTGGCAACAACATTATTGATGCACGTCTTTCGTTTGATGAAATTGGCGACGTAGTGGTCAGCATGACGATGGACGGTGAAGGTTCTGATATTTGGGGGACTATGACTGAGGCGTGTGCTGCAGACAATCAGCGAGCAGTCGCGGTAATTTTAGACGGATTGGTATTTAGCGCTCCTAGCGTACAATCCGCAATCACCAATGGCCGTTCTCAAATTAGCTTCGGCTCGAACCAAAGCATTGAAGATAAAATGGCAGAGGCCAATGACCTGGCTTCACTACTCAAAGCCGGATCACTTCCAGCACCCGCTAGAATAGTAGATGAAGTCAGTGTGGGACCACAGCTAGGCAAAGAAAACATTCAAGCAGGTTTGAGCTCATTTGTCATCGCTCTCGCTGTTATCCTCTTGTACATGATGTTCTACTACAAAGGTGCAGGTGTTGTGTCCAACCTCGCTTTGATAGCAAACCTCTTCTTTCTTATAGGCGCCCTCGCATCATTGGGAGCCGCCTTGACCCTTCCAGGAATTGCGGGTATTGTTTTGACCATTGGTATGGCGGTTGACGCGAACGTTTTAATTTACGAGCGCATCCGTGAAGAAATGCGCGGTGGCAAAGGATTGATGGTGGCCGTGAAAGACGGATATTCCAAAGCTTACAGTGCAATCATCGACGCGAATCTGACCACCTTACTTACGGCATTTGTGTTGTACGGATTTGGTAGCGGTGCCATTCGTGGCTTTGCAACAACGCTAATCATCGGTATTTTCACATCGCTCTTCTCGGCGATTGTGTTGACACGACTGGTCTTCTTTAGCCGTTTGGAGAACAAGAAGCCGATCAGCTTCTATTCAGACATAACGAAAGATTGGTTCACAAAAATCAATGTGAACTTCATCGGCAACCGCATGAAGTTTTACATCCTGAGTGCTGTCATTGTGATCGGTGGTTTGGCCAGCTTGGCAACCAAAGGACTGCAGTATGGCGTTGAATTCTCTGGCGGCACGTCATTTGATGTATCGTTTGACGAAGCCATCGACGTGCAGCAAATACGGGAATCATTGGCTGTGGCCTTCACCGAAGAAGGAAAGACGGGTAATCCGATTGTGCAAACAAAGGACAGCGATTCCAAGGTGAGAATCATGACAAACTATATGATCGACAACCAAGATGAGAATCAAGACGAGTTGATCCAAGCGGCATTGGCGAAAGGACTTGCCATAACAGGTGTCGATTATACAATCGACCAATACAACAAAGTAGACAGTACCATCTCAGATGATTTCCGAACCGGAGCTCAAAACGCAACGGTGTTCTCACTACTCATCATCTTTCTTTACATCTTCTTCCGTTTCCGAAAATGGCAATTCGGCATGGGAGCTTTGGTTGCAATGACGCACGATGTAATTATTGTATTGAGCTGCTTCTCAATCTTTTCAGGCATCCTGCCGTTCACTATGGAAATCGACCAAGCCTTCATCGCTGCGATTCTAACCGTAATAGGTTATTCCATAAATGATACGGTTGTTGTGTTTGACCGTATCAGAGAATACTTGGGTCTTTATGGCAACAAGAAGGATGATGCGGCTGTTATGAACGACGCTTTAAACAGCACGCTCAGCCGAACCATCAACACATCGCTTTCAACATTCGTTGTATTGTTGACCATCTTCTTGCTCGGCGGTGACAACATCAAAGGCTTTGTATTCGCACTCATGGTGGGTGTTGTAGTAGGAACGTATAGTTCCATCTTCATCGCAACGCCAAGCGTGTTGGACTTGAGCAAAAAGTTGAAGGCGTAATTCGCTCGAAACTTGAACAAGCAAAAAGGCTACCCCTCGGGGTGGCCTTTTTGCTGCCTTAGTTGATCAATTCACCGCGTCTGAGTAACTGATAAGGACTCAAATCTTCGAGATTCATCACAATGCTAAATGCTACTTGGTTTTTGAAGTTCAAATCGGAAAAACCATTGATCCGTTGAACGATTGGCAATTGAACTTTTACAAACAGCACTTCCATTTCAAGACCCGCTGTGAGGAGTTCCATACCGTTGCCGATCAACCCCCCTCCATAGACACGGATGCGCTTGGTGAGATCCCGCGAGAAGCGTGCAGAAACCATTGCATCGACACGGGTTTGAATCGCATCAGCATTGCTCGAATAAGGCACCTCCATGATGGGAAGACCTCCTTGCTCTCGCGCGATAATTCGACCCAGCAGACCATCCTCGTTTCGGCCGAGAAAAAGATGGTCTTTAAAATTATCTTGATAGCCCGTCATCCCTGCATTCATGAGAGGATAAACCCACACAGACCCAAAAGACTCGGCGGCATACACACGCCAATTCCAACCTCGCCCCTTGCGATTCACTTCCTTCCTGCCCTTCCAAGTCGCCTCTAAAGTCAGGGATTTATTTTTAAGTTCCGGCAACAGCGGTCCACCGAAGAACGAGGCATTGATCCCGCCTCCTCCCAAATTCCAAGCTTCCGATCCCGCTGCAGTGATGCGCAATTCGCCTTGTTGTTCAAGGTTACCCCGTTTGCTATTGATGCGGTAATTCAGTCGCAGTGCTTGTCTATTATTGGCTGGATTGAAGACAAATTCTGGGTCATTTCCAAGTCCGATGGACCGCTCGCGCAGATCAATTAATGCGACACTCAAGTCCGACCGCAACGGTGTTCCAGGGTTGCGATTGAACCGATGCATGTATCGCAGGCTCGAACGGAAGTAATCCAAATTACAAAGACTTTCAATGCCTTCTTGAGCAAATTTTCGGATTTGCGCTTCAAATCTACCATTGCCCTTCTTGAGCGAGATGCGCCCAGTTCCCGCTAGTTCGGAGCGACTCGTGCTCCACAATGGCATTGCCATCCACTCCCAATTCCGCAGCGGAAGTACACTGTTGTGCAAGACAAAACCTGCAAGCAACTGATCGTGCGCATTCCAAGCCACTGCGGGCAGCCAATTCAGTTGTGTTTTGGAACCGTCCTCCAGTCGTGTAAGCATACGCATACTCAATGGCTCGATGCGTCGCATCAGACCGGTTGTTCGGATGGTGTTATTTTGAGGCCGCGAATCCAAGGAGATACCGTCGTGATCTAAACGGATCGCTGCATAGGATTCGCCTTTGGAGTCTGCGGAGGAAATGCGCAGGTGACCAGTTGTGCCCGCAGCTAGTGGCTTGTACCAATCGATGAGCTTCCAGTCCGAGTCGTTGGTGCAACCGTATAGCGGCCAAGGCCCTTCCAAATCACCGAGATTGCGAACCGACACCATCAAAGAGTCTGCGTTACCGGAACGCTCGCGGCGCAAACCAGCAAGTGCATAATCAGTCTTGCCTGTGGTAGGAATGAGGCCTTCGAAGAACCAGCTCAAATCCTTGCGCGTACTTGACTCAAGTGATCGCTGCAAATCGGCCGGCCCCGGGTGCTTGAATTTCCATTCGCTGAAATAGGAACGCATCGCCGCATCAAATTGCGGGGTGCCAAGCGACTGACGCAAATATTCGAAAGCAGCAGCAGATTTTTTATAGACCACGGTGCCGTAGTTCATACTACTGAATGCATCAGAATGGCATTGCATGGGCTGGTCATCGCTCATGCGCGCACTTAAGAGGTAAGCAAGAGCATCCCGACTCTGGTAAGAGCGTCCCATCAAATCAAGCGTTTCCATAAGAGGTGTAGCCTCCTGAATCATTCCCGTGAGACCAATGGCATCATCATATTTCTCCACGAAATAGCGGGTTTCGTTGAACGAATTGATTCCTTCATCCATCCAAGCATTGGTACGTTCATTCGAACCTAAAATTCCATAAAACCAGTTGTGTCCGACTTCATGCACAATAACCGATTCCAGAACCATATCCGAACCAGAGCTACCGATGACAGTGACATTCGGGTATTCCATTCCACCTCCAGCACTGATGGTTCCGTCCACTGCCGTAACGTGTTCGTAAGGATAATCTCCGTTCCATTGGGAGTAATAGCGAGTGGCATCAGCAATGTATTCTGGTGCTTTGCGCCACAATCGAGCCTCAGACGGTGTGAACATGGACCAGGTAGTAATCTCGCGCCCCGACCATGGCAATTCAGCGCTTCCTTTGAGAACCCACCAACGCTTATCAGCAAACCAAGCAAAATCGTGGACATTGTATTGCCGGTATCGAAGAGTTTTGGTGGCGCTCGAAGACGCAGGGAAGGCATTGACACTGTCGGGGTTCGATTCCAAATCATCGAACGCGGCACCGTCTATTTTACGAGCTGTAACGAGCGCCAACGAATCCAAAAATACGGCTTCTAATTTATTGTCATCCCAGGTTGGATCAAAATCGCCAGTAGCTCCAACTACATAATTTTGAGGCAACGTCACCCGAACATCAAACGAACCGAATTCAGAGTAAAATTCACCTTGATCGAGGTAAGGCATTTCATGCCACCCATCTCGGTCATAGACGGCTGGCTTCGGATACCACTGCGTGATTTGATAGGATTCACTAATGTGCCCCAATCGACTGATCTTACCCGAAGGCAATTGAACGCGAAAAGGCGAAGCATATTCCAGAGATTGCCCAGGTAGGAGCGGCGTGGGCAATTCCAATTTGGCAATGTCGATGTGTTCTGGATGATACGCCCATACTGCGGGTTGGCCATCCACCGCAAAATCCAATGAATCAATGCCACCAAGATCGCGTTGCAACGCCCAAAACATGAACATATCGCCTTGTCTGAACTTCTGCTGCGCCAGCGCCGTTCGACCATTGGCGTAAGCATTAGGCCATAGATGAATCCACAAAAAACCCAGCGTGTCATTGCTGTTATTGGTGTACCTGGTCGTGATATCCCCTCGCAAGACATGCTGAACATCATCTAGCGAAACGGCAATTTGATGGTCAACGGTTTGTTGGAAATAATCATCTTGAGCGCTGGCTGTAGGACTCAATAAAGCGATTGCAGCGAAGGATAAGATCAAGAATGAGGCTGTGTTTTTCATGGGGTCAGGATTCATCACGAATGCGCGGTGTTCGAAGTTAATTCCATTAAACTGAATTTGTACCTTTGACACCATGGGCGCGACGGAAATTATTTTCATTTTTCTAGTTTACTTGCTGCTATTTGGCGCTAAAGGGATTCCTTCGTTTGCACGAACCATGGGAGGTGCCGTGCGAGAATTCAGAAATGCAACCGATCAGATTCAGCGCGAAATTTTGAGCAGCACAGACGGCATCAAAGAAGAAGTCAACAAGGTGCGCAACGCAGCCGATGCAGCGGATCCTTTCAATTCACCTCCTGCTCGTCCGAAGCCCCAGGAATCGAAACCATCAGAGGCCCCTACGACAGAAGAAAGTCCTCATAAACCCAACTCCTGAATGGGCATTCTACTTCTGATTGCAGGGCTCGTGTTGTTGGTCCTGAGCGGTGACGGCTTGGTGCGTTTCGCATCGGGCTTGGCCATCAAAGCCTCCATCCCGCCCGTGATCGTGGGCTTGACCATTGTTTCAATTGGGACTTCAGCTCCGGAGATCATTGCATCGGTGCGGGCTGCTTTGGAGGGGAACCCGGGCATTACTGTGGGCAATGTCATCGGCTCCAACATTGCCAACTTGGCCTTGATCTTGGGTGTGACGGCCTTGATTCACCCCGTGCGGGTCGATCGATCCTTGATGCGCACCGACTGGCCCGTATTGGTGGCGGCATCGCTGTTGTTTTGGTTTTTTGCACGCAATGGCAGCCTGGAAACCTGGGAAGGAGGAATGTTGCTCGCGGGAGGCATCGGGTTGCTGATCATGCTCTACTTCCGAAGCCGTTTTGCGAACAAAACCGACCAAGCACTGACGGAAGATCTGGACGAGCAAAAAGATGCAAGTCGGTCGATTTTGATGTTGCTTGTGGGCATCGCCGTCGCAAGCGTTGGGCTTTTTTACGGCTCGGAATGGTTCATCGAGGGCGCACGGCAACTGGCCAAACAAATGGGCGTCAGTGATCATGTCATTGGGTTGACCGTCGTGGCTTTTGGCACGAGTGTGCCGGAGTTGGTCGCTTCAGGCATCGCCGCTTGGAAACGAGAATCCGATTTGGCGCTGGGAAATCTCATTGGCTCAAACATCTTCAACATCTTCTTTGCTGCGGGATTGTCTTCTAGCATCATCGCGTTGCCAGTAGATGCGCAAGCCCTGCAGTTTGACTTTTGGTGGATGACGGCCATTGCGCTTATTGTAGGCGCCATGATGTGGCACAAAGCATTGGTGCATCGTTGGAAAGGGGTCGTTCTCCTCCTGGCTTATCTCGTCTACATGGTCTGTGTAGGCGGCGGATGGACCGAAGGAATCGTGAACTGAAGACGTGTGATCGACTTCCGGTGAAAAAGGAAATCATACTGCGAGAAGGTCCAAGCACCTGCTGGGTCATCCGCGGAGCATTTGACGAAGTACCGCTTGCCCATTGGACGGAATCCATTCCTTGGCAGCAAAACAGCATTCGGATGTACGGCAAGACGCACCCCGAGCCGAGACTGACGGCTTGGATGGGCCCGGCTTATCGGTATTCGAGCATACAGTGGCCTGCTGTTCCTTTCATGGCAGAGATGCGCGAGTTTGTGAAGGAGGTGGAAGTCCACACTGAGACCGCCCGTTACTTCAATGCCTGCCTCTTCAATCAATACCGAGACGGGCAGGACTCCATGGGGTGGCACCGCGACAACGAACCCGAAATCGATCCCAGCTGCATCGCCAGCGTAAGCTTCGGGGCCTCGCGGGATTTTGTCATCCAGCATCGCACCACGAAGGAAAAATGGCTCGTTCACCTGCACCATGGCGACCTGCTTGTGATGGAGAATTTGCAAGACGCCTACGAACATGCGCTCCCCAAGCGATTGCGCGTGGGTGAGCCGCGCATCAATTTGACCCTGCGGCGGATCCTCAGCCTTTGAGGGATTTTGACAGAAAAACAAATCGGCCACCCCCTCGAAGGGAGCGGCCGATTTTCATTTCTCTATCGAATCAAAGGGACAAGCCCCCAGAAAGAAATCGTTTCAATCCCTAAAATCTTCTATTTCCGAAGATTACCTTTGAAATGAAACTTTACTGGAAATCATGTCCGTTCATCAATCTGCCAAACGCATCACCACCCAGGTGCTTGCTGAAATGAAAGCCAATGGCGAGCCCATCGCCATGCTCACGGCCTATGATTACTCCATGGCGACCATCGTCGATCAAGCCGGTGTCGACGTAATACTCGTCGGAGACAGCGCATCGAATGTGATGGCTGGTCACGAGACGACACTGCCCATCACGCTGGATCATATGATTTACCACGCGTCAAGTGTGGTGCGTGCCGCAAAACGCGCGCTCGTGGTGGTGGATTTGCCTTTTGGCACCTACCAAGGCAATTCAAAAGAAGCCTTGAATTCTGCCATACGCATCATGAAGGAAAGTGGCGCCCATGCTGTAAAGTTAGAGGGCGGTCACGAAGTCAAGGAGAGCATTGAGCGCATCTTGACTGCAGGCATTCCCGTCATGGGCCACCTCGGGCTCACGCCACAATCGATTTACAAGTTTGGCACTTATACCGTGCGAGCAAAGGAGGAGATGGAAGCGGACCAATTGCGCGCAGACACGAAGATGCTCAATGACATTGGTTGTTTTGCAGTTGTTTTCGAAAAAATC
>MDSY01035263.1_pt1 | contig 17638 bp, 14 predicted proteins | sample 811131 | NCBI WGS metagenome assembly MDSY01 (sample SAMN05326643, study PRJNA326480) | marine metagenome | isolation source: seawater | place: Atlantic Ocean: South West | collected 2010
CGCCGATCCATTAGATGCCTATCCAGAAGACATCATGCGCGCCGCCAAATGTGTTGCACCGACCTACGGCCGATACGTCTGCACGACCGTAGGGCTCGGAAAATATATACCAGCAAACGACGCAATCTACCCCATTGATGCAAGCATGGGTCACTATGTGGATTTGGTAGGACAAGTGGGGGAACGTCCTTGCCCCGTTGGCACCTACAATCCCACAACAAGTGCGGAGGATTTCTCTGCATGCCTTGGTTCTGACCCTGGCCACTTCGTTGATTCGATTGGCCAAGGCGAGCAAGCCCCTTGCGATGTCGGCACCTTCCAACCTGGCACACGATCTCAATTCTGCCTTCCTTCTGATTTAGGCCACTTCGTGAACATGACCGCTCAAACGACTCAAATTCCATGCCCAATCGGGACCTTCCAAAACGAAACCGAACAAGTGGATTGCCGACCTGCAGAATGGGGCCACTTTGCGAATGAAACGGGTCAAGTCAATCAAACTGCTTGCCTCGAAGGATTCTATAATCCCGATAACGGTTCAACCATGGCGACAGATTGTAGGCCAGCAGACATCGGTCACTTTGTCAATCAGACTGGCAGTCACAACCAAACCGAATGTGCCATAGGCACTTTGCAAAATCAAACGGGTCAACCGACATGCCTCAACGCCTCACGGGGCCATTATGTCTCGCTTGTTGGCCAATCCACCGAAATACCGTGCTCAGTCGGCACATACAATCCGCTACGTGGTGCCAACAATTCCACATGGTGCCTTCCAGCAACCCGTGGTCATTTCGTCAATCAAACAGGTCAAGGGGACCAAACCCCCTGTTTGAGCGGCACTTACAACCCCCTGAATGGCTCATCAAATCCGAGTGACTGCTTAGATGCAGATCCCGGGCATCATGTGGCAAGTTCAGGTCAATGGAATCAAACTCCGTGTGCGCTCGGTACCTATGAGAATCAGACAGGTCAAGTGCTTTGCAATGAGGCGGACCGTGGGCATTTTGTCAACCAAACCGCCCAGACCACCCAGCAGAAATGCCCTCAAGGATCGTATCAATCCATGACCGGCCAATCTTTCTGCTTCAGAGCAACTTCTGGGCATTTTGTATCTCTTGAAGGCCAAACAAACCAAACGGCATGTGGGATTGGGACATTCAATCCAAATGTAAGTTCAATCAATGCTTCTGATTGTATCGCCGCCACACCTGGGCATTTCGTGAACCTCACCGGCCAAGGTGAACAGACACCATGTTCCATTGGTACCTACAACCCTGTGGCGGGCTCCAACAGCTCCGATGCCTGCCTCAACGCCTCATCAGGCTATTATGTCAACCTCTCAGGAAGCGCAGACCAAACCCCATGTCCAACTGGGACCTTCAATCCCGATGGGGCCAGCAATTCATCAGCGGCTTGCCAGTGGGCAACAAGGGGCCATTATGTCGATCTTATGGGGCAGTCGAGCGAAGTACCATGCCCTGTTGGGACATTCAATCCTACATTGGGCATGGATTCGATCGAAGCATGCCTCGAAGTTGAAGCGGGACATTACGCCGATGAAACTGGGCAGGCTCGCCAAACTCCATGCCGTGTTGGCACCTTTAACCCGGATGTTGGCTCGACCACAGAATTGGATTGTCGATTAGCCGAACTCAATCACTATGTCCCACTTGAAGGCCAAACCGCACAGACGCCTTGCCCAACGGGCACATCACAAGATGCACTGGGGCAGTCTTCTTGCAAGTTGGGAACTTTCGAGATTTTACCTACGGATTCCACACCTCAAGAGTCATTCCAGTTGCTGTTCCTGATTGTGTCGGCGCTCATGCTCACAATGGGCTTCATCCTTTATCGTCGAGTGAAAAACCGACGGCGACGAGGTGACAAAACCACGGATGCCATGCAACGCCGATACCGATACTGAACCGCTCCGGCAGAAAGAGGTGGCTTCAAGACAAGATGTCTTGGAGACGGTCATCTTCTGCAGCCTTTCGAATGGACCGGGCAATACGTCGGCCTGTGGACATTCTTGTTTCGTTGATGTCCGAGTATGGTGAGCCTCCAACAAACGGGTTTGAGCCAGCAACAATACGTGCACTGATTTCAAACACCTTGAATTCAAGTTGGTCTGTAACAATGGTCTCAAGGCAGAATGGGCCAAGCATGCCGCGGCTGTTTTCTTCAAGTTCGAACGATGCAGCGACCGTACCTTCAGCCATTTCAAACGCTCGTGGAAGGAGGGATTCTCGGATCACAACGGGTTGATTGCCAGTGACGACAAACGATGGCTCGAGCGCCATTTCTCTGAGGTCGCGAAGAGAGCCGAGTTTGTAGAATTCATCAACATTCGATTCATCCCTTCGGTCCATGGACAGAAGTTCAAGTCGCCCGAGGTTCTTTCCTGCGTGTCGACCGCGACCTTGAACCTGATATCCATCTTCGGCCGTAGGATCGAAGAAGAAATGAAGGTAATAGCGACACCCAAGAACATATTCCTGGATTGTGAATTCTTCTTCAATGTCGACATTCCGCCTAAAATCCCGATAATCCCTCGCAATAAAGTAACCGCGGCCACCTTTGGCACCCGCGTACTTGACGATTACAGGCCCGTCAATGTCGTGAGGGTCCTCAAGCACCCGTGGCATGGTGCAGCCCCCACTTTCTAACCACTGTCGCTGTCGCGCCCTGCTGCTCTCCCAGTGGAGAATGCCCCTGTTGCCGAATGTAGGAACCTCAAGGGCCCTAAAGTTCGAGGAGCCGAGGTATTCGACCAGGGAACCATGAGGGATGATGACCACATTGCGTTCTCTGAACCATTCAGCATGGTCCAGCATTTCTCTGTAGTTTTCAAGCATCAACCATTCATCAGGTTCCGCTCCAGGGAATGCTTTGTAGAACCTGCGTCGGTTCTCTCCAACAGCAATTCCTAGGGTTTTGAATCCCTCCATCCGAGCACCGTGAAGGATCTGAAGGGAGGAGTGAGAAGCAACCACGCCAATGACAATGTTGTCTGCGTCATATTCGGCGAGCCAACTTTTGAGTGTATCAGCGTCTACGACCATGTCGAGGGGTTCCGTATTTGCTCTATGAGGGTTATGTTCATAGAGGCTGTTTCAAACCAAAAATAAAACAATCCGAGATGCAGGGATTGTCGCAAGAACGACAAACCCCCGGCACAAGGCTTACCCATGATTTGGCAAAACTTGTTGCTCAGAGTTCTCTTTTCGGGAATCATTGTCGTAGCGGCAAGTGAAATGGCCAAGCGCAACAGTCTTTTTGGGGCTCTGATTGTTTCTCTACCATTGGCCTCGATCATGACATTGATTTGGCTTCATCACGATACGGGGGACACCGAGCATATTGCTGGTTTTTCTCGAGAGGTTTTGTGGCTGGTGCTGCCATCGCTTGTTCTGTTCATCGCGCTTCCCATTCTCCTAAGCAGAGGGGTTGATTTCTGGCCCGCCTTGGGTAGTTCAGCTGCGCTTACGGCTCTTTGCTATGTCCTTGGGGGCTACCTCGCTGCAAAAACTGCCGCTCCAGTTTAGTCGGTCCCAAGTGAGCACCACTCTGCCCTGAGGGGGTGAAGACTTCAAGGGCTCGTTGGGGATGTCGATGCATGGCGGAAGACAACCCCACGCACCGAATGACATACGGAGGATACCTGCGCTTGGATGAACTTCTTGAGTTGCAGGATGGACCGGAAGGTTACGAGCCTGCTCCATGCAATGATGAACAACATTTTGTGATCACCCACCAGGCATTCGAACTATGGTTCAAGATGATTTTGAGGGAACTCAAAGAGGCTCATTTGTTGATCAATAGAGATCACGTCCAAGAGAAATCACTTCCAAAACTCGTGCATCACCTCGATAGGGTAACGGAGATATTCAGACTTTTGTCGAATCAATGGAAGGTTATGGAAACGCTTGCTCCACAGGATTTCTTGGCTTTCCGTGACAAATTAGGGACTTCTTCAGGCTTTGAATCTTGGCAAATGCGCGAACTTGAAGTTCTGCTTGGCCTCGAAACCGAACAACGAATGGGAGGGATGGATCCGCTTCTTCATATGAGGAAACTTGCTTCTGAAGGGAAGGTCAGCGCCAAGGTCCTTTCTGATTTTGAGGCAACATCATCGGCCCCTTCGCTTAATAATGCGCTCAGTGCATGGCTTGCACGAACCCCAATCAACGGCTCCTTGCCAGGCCAAGAAGGTGATGAGAACGTCATAGCTGCTTTCGTCGAAGGTCACTTGGGCGTGATGAAGCGCCATGGCGAGGATGTCATTGCCCACATCGTATCGATTGGTCATGGCGAGGAGGCCCAAGTTCGACCTCGAATTGAAGCAGCACAGGACCAGGCGTCCTCGTTCCTTAAGCCAGAAGGCGTGGTCTCTCGATCTCGAGCAGGGTTACTTTTCATCGAATCCTATCCTGAGTTGCCTCTTCTTGCATGGCCGAGGCGGCTGATTGATGCCTTCGTTGGCCTCGAGCAATCGATGCTGTTGTTCCGTTCTGCTCATGCAAGGATGGTTGAACGAATGATTGGGCGAAGGATGGGCACAGGTGGCTCAAGTGGTGTTGACTATCTTGATGCGACCACCAAATACAGGGTGTTTGTGGATTTGTGGGCTGTTCGAACAATGCTCGTCAAGCGAGATGCCATTGATGATGTTGTACAACCCGAATTTTACGGGTTTGCAATGGGGGAATAATCCTCAATCCAAGTGAGGGTCGATGTCGATTGGAATCAATTCGTGCTCGTATTCATAGAGCGCAATTTTGAGGGGATCTAATACAAACCGAACGGACGCTTCTTCAAGTCCATACAGCGAAATGAGTTCTTCTCGGAAGGCTTCACGAAGGACTTCTTCGTTGGCGTAGAGTGGGGCGCCCATTCCAATTTGAAGTGCTCGTGCACCAATGATTCTGGCTCGTTCGAAGCGGGTATGGAGTCGTGCTGGCTTGACCATTAGAGATGCACCTGCGACAGTGTCGCATCTTGCCGACTTGCCTACTCTTCTTGAACCTAACCCAAGCAAACAGCAGTCCAATGGACCCTATTCTTGCTCGTCATCATGCGTTTTAGACGGGGCTACGGTGTTTTTCCACATCATCAAGGCCGGTGCCAGAAGCAGCAACAAGGCCAGCGTAGCAATCAAGGCTAGCGTGCCGCTAGAGGTCGAATCAAGCGATGAAATAAGTCCGTCATCAACATTCTCGATCAGGTCAAGGCCCGCTGCCGGGGTTTCAGACATCACCGTCAAGTTCCGAAGGCCGTCGGTCTCTAACATCACAACAAGACCTGTTCCGTTCATCGTAAGCAATTGGCTGATGTTTCCTTGACCTGACGTTGAATCAAAATGAACAGCACCAATCACCATGTCACTGTGTGTGTAAGGTTCTGTTTCATGGGCTACATCACCAAGACGCCAAACAGAGACAGTTCCGTTGGTGGAGGTGTTCCAAGTAAGCGTTTGATTGGCAATACTGACATCACTAAGGCCTTCGAACACCGTCGTGCTGTTGCTCATGACCTGACCGAGGTCTTGGGCTTGACTGGTTCCCGTGAGCAACCCGTCCCCGTTATGAATCAAACTGGGGAGAAACAACAGCCTGTACATTATGTTGAAGCGCTGGTATGAGTCGGTGTTGTAGGAGAGATCCACAGGTGATGGATGGTGTCGCATGACAAACGTTTCATTGTCAATCAGTTCATCCAAATCACTGTCAAGGACCTTACATGGTTCACACCAATCAGCTCCGAAGTATTCGACAAAATGGTCAGGCCGAATTGGTTCACAGGTTTCTTGCTCCAAGCATGATTCATCAAATACGAGGACATCAAGCGTCGCTCCCTCAACCTCAGAAGGTGCCACATCAGCCTGAACAGAACTAAGAATCGAACCACTGAAAGCGAGCACAACCAAAAGCAAAGCGAGTGTACGCCTGATTTGAGTCCCCAACACATTACCACGGTGTAGGAATGTGTTCAAAAGGGGTCCCCTCTCACCTTCACCCATGGAGGCTGTGTGGTGGCGTCGGCCCTCAACGCTTCCTCTCGTTTTGCTGGGCATGGCCCTTGTCATTATCGTCGCCGGTGGCACAATTCGGATCAATGACGCTGGAGAATCATGTCCAGATTGGCCTCAATGCTTCGGAACTTGGGGCTTTGACATTTCTGTGGATGAACAAACAACGTACTGGGAGGCCAACCCAGAGGAAATCGATTCGCGAGGTGAAGATCATCGCTACACAACCTTCGAGATCTTCACAGAATGGATTCACAGGGCCATGGTTGGTGTGATCGCACTGCCTGTTCTGTTCAATGCACTGCTGCTGCGGTCAAAGCGGTCAACATATGGTGATCGAGCCTACAAACTGGCCTTTTTTTCCGGAATCATGCTGATTCTCCAAGCCACTGCAGGTGCTTTGACTGTGTTCTTTGATAATGCAGATTGGTCGGTGGCGCTGCACTTGTCAATGGCCTGTGTCTTTTCAGCTGTCTTTATCTTCCAGCACATGGAAATGAGATCAAAGGAAGGGTCGACTCACCCGTTGTATCACCTTCCAAAGGCGTTTATTGCCGCAAACAAACGCAGGGTTGACGCAATGGTTGGTTCTGTGTTCACGTTGCTGATCCTCGGGGCTTGGGTCTCCTCTACCGCAGGGGGTCAATACAACCAAGGCTGTTCCGTTGGCTTTCCATCAGGCTGGCCTACCTGCAATGGCAGTGTGTTACCCTCGTTTAACGGACCCGGAGTTCTTGTACAGATGGTGCACAGGTTTGGTGCATTGATTGTTGGGCTTGTTTTAGTTGCAGGCTCCGCAAGGATACGCTCTGAAGCCAGAGAGCACGATGCGACACCCTCCTTTGGACGAATCACCGACATCACCGCAGGTTTTTGGATGCTCAATGTCATGATTGGTGGCACATACATTATCGCTGCAAAGATGGACAGTTTCCCTGAATGGGTGTCGTTGCTGCATCTGGTCGTCGGCGTCACGGGGCTGTTGATTGCATCAATTGCTTTGTTCAGCATGCGTATTTCAGCATCAAACTCGACCCTTGACCTAGAGGAGGAGTGACGATGGACCTTGGCGTTGAGGAAGTAAACCCTGCACCTCATCCGGGTTGGATAAGCGTGTTTCGCCAATTGATGAAGTTGCGAGTCATCATCCTGCTTCAAGTAACGGCCATTTGTGCAATTTTAGTACACGACCTTGTGACTGAACTTGAACGCACTTGGCTTGATACAGGGTACACAATCTTGATCACCGTCGTTGGAGGTACGCTCTCTGCAGGTGGATCAAACGCCATCAACATGTGGTACGATGCTGATATTGACCCTCTGATGAGGCGCACCAAAAATCGTCCAGTGCCTCAAGGGCACATCTCTGCCAATGGAGCCCTGCTGTTCGGCGTCATTATCGCTCTTCTTGGCTCGTCATTGTTCTTCTTAGTGAGTTGGAAGGCTGCATTTTGGTCGTTCTTTTCCGTTGTGTTTTACGTGCTGATTTATTCCATTTGGCTCAAACGGCGTTCGCCTCAAAACATCGTCATAGGAGGCATCGCAGGCTCCACGCCTCCCTTGATTGGCTGGGCTGCTGCTGCTGGGGATTCGGTTTTGGAAAGCATCAACCCTCTTGCGCTTGGCTCCCCTATTCCATGGCTCTTTTTCGCTCTCATATTCTTCTGGACACCCCCGCACTTCTGGGCCTTGGCGCTCTACCGTTCGGGAGAATATGCCAAGGCACAAGTCCCGATGATGAACGAAGTAAGAGGCCCCGAGCATACCGTTTTCCTCTCTAAAATCTACTGTGTTCTCCTTTTTTTATTAGGCAGCGTGCCCTGCTTCTGGCCAGATTCAGGCCTTCCCTTGCTCTGGGCGTTTGTTGCAGGTGGTCTCACGTTGTGGTACTCGAAATCAGTGTGGGACATCGATCCACTCGAACCAACCGATGAACATGGACGAATGCCTAAGGCAGCAAAATCCTTTTTCCGCTCCCTCTATTACCTCGGCTGGATGCACCTCGCTCTTGTTCTCGTGTGTGTACCGCCGTCATCGTGGCTTGGGCCATTCGGACCGCTTTGAACCCTCAGTGCCTCGTTTTTCACAGCGCCAGTTCATCCAGCCTCTACCGTCATGTTCATGACTGCTTCATTGGTCGCCGGCTTTGTCTGCGGCAGTCGCATAGCCTGGCCATTGCGCTGGATTGCTAATCCAGTGGTGTCTCACCTCGGGAGTTCAAATCTCCCCTGCCGCGCCACAGTTGACTTCAATCGAAGAAGTCGTCAAACTCATCAGCGGTTGTTTTGATGCCCGCTCGACGGTTTCGTGCAGCGATGACTCGCTTCAACCGCTTTCGCTTTTGAAGCAACAATGGTAGGCTGATTATGGAAAGCACGAGGACGATCAGCGAAGCAATACCGGTTGTTGTAAATTCATCTTCCTGCATGTAGTCATTGAGTGTACCCAACCATGGCACGCCCAAAGGCGGCTCCGGTTCGGGCTCAGGCTCAGGAATCAAGTACTGATTGAAGACCCACCAATCGTCTTCGATGGTGACACGTTCAACGTTTGGCGATGGGTAATCTGCCAGTGTTTGTTCGTTTCCGACTGAATCCACGGGTGCGAGAATGAAGTAATAGGTCCTCATTGGGCGAAGGTTAGCATCCTCCAGACCTGATTGATTGTAATAGCCTGCTTGGCCTGGAATCGAGGTCATGTTGCTCATAATCGGCGTTAGGAACCTCAAGTCAATGCCATTAGGCTGCTGCTCAATCATATACAGGTTCCAGTATAGTTGCCCATTAGGCTCATTTTCGGGCCAATTCCATGTCATGTTGAGGTCGTAACACATGTTCCAATCATTGACGACTTTGTAGCACTCAGTATCGTTGGTGAAGGTGGAGGTATGTTGGAAATTCGTAATGCTTGAAACTGGGGCAATTGCGTCGCCACAGAAGGCGGTTGCTTGGCCATTCTCGTCAAGGCTGACGTTGATGTGTCCGAAATCAGGAGCACCTTCTCTGCTTGAGGGCATAATTGCGTATGAAGCACAATCGCCAGTTTCAAGCGCTTGCGGGTCAATCCAGGAAGAGTTTCCGGGTGAAAGGGAAGCAACCAGTGTATCAGCAGTCAATTCCTTCCAAATGAATTCATTGACACCATTGGCAGGGTCTGGGAAGAGGGTTCCTGCTTGTTGTACGATGAGAAGCTTGTAGACATTCCAGCCACCGATGTACGGGTTTGTGGAATCGCCGGTTGCGGTCCAATTGAGTTGCAACTGCCCTCCCTCGAGTTGCGTGCTTGTGATTGGCCCAGCGCTTAGGTTTGCGGCTGGTGAATCCCCAACGATCAGGATGACGCCATTTTCTTCCAATTGCACATTAAAGGTCCCATCTTGATTGTCGGTGTACTGATCAAGGTAGGTCCAGATATAATCATCCAATGTTGGTAAATAGCGAACATCAACGCTTTCAATTGGGATGTTTTCTGGAAGCAACGAGGTCATGTTCAATTGGATATCCATCCAATCCATGCCTACATCAGGGGAGTCATCCTCTGTTGATAGAATTTCGAACGAGAGCAGAAGCAGGGGTGCTTTACCTTCACCTATTCCATAGGATGTTCCAAGGACAGGTAATGAGGATTCAAAGCGAAGGTAGGCTGAGGACCTTGCTACAGCTTGCCCGGTGAATAAGTCCCCGTTGTCAAGGGATACGTAATCATAGACAGTGATGTCTTCGTGAACGGATTGTAAATCACCGAACACGTCGGTGACCCTTAGTGTGATTATATGGTCACCAAGGCCGAGGGTAGAGCCGGAAATGTTCAATTCAGAACCATAGCCGAGGTTGATGATGCCGGAGACCCACCATGAATAGTTGAGGGGACCAGCGGCTGTCGCACCAGTTCTTGCGCTCATTTGGATGGCTTCTCCAGTGGTGTAAATACCAATGGCGTTTGATTGGTAGATGTTTGCATTGATTTCACCTGCTACCAAATCTGCGACTTCAGAAAGTGCGTTGTTGCTGAATTTATCTTCATCACCTTCGTCATGGCTTGAGGGCACTTGGAGGGTGAGGGTTCGATCGTCTCCAATTGTGGTGATGTCGAAGATGCACGTTCGAATTTCACCAGGCAAGAAGGTCTGAAGAACACATGAGGTCTCATATTCCACTTCGCCGATTGGATCATACACTTGGAACGCGACTGAAACAATTGCAATACTCTTGTTCCCTATGTTCGACACTGTTGCGATGACCATGTTGCTACCGTAGTAGTAATCCGCAGAACTTGCATCGTGTCCGGGGAGCATCGAAGTGGCTTGAAGATCAATTGTGTCATCGAACACCACGTCAACTGAGGTTATGTCGTTGCTTGAGTCGAGGTCACCATAAGGTGTGCCAGAGCTGTTGAATTGCCCCCACATCAAGGTGAATTCACCCGGGGACGCGCTGTTCAAGGCGGGCATGGCTCGTGTGAAAGGTGATTGCCCTCCCCATGAAGGAAGGTTGGTGACGCTGGTGTATGCCTCAGCAACAAGGACTGGACTGGCCCCAGTGGTCCACATTTGCCAGCCAAGAATTGCTTCGAAGTTGCATGTACCACATGCGTTGACTTGTCCTTTGGCATCCAATATGTAATCCGTGCCAGTGTTCAAGACAATTTGCCCGTTGAAGGTAGCAGTGCCTTCGAGATCAGCGAGCGGGTTGTGCTGTGCATCCACTGAGAGGTCGGTGTAAGACCGGGTGAGGTTCATGTTGAATGTCAGCATGTCATCGGTGGAGTCCTGATCGTTCAAATCAAACGCATAGACGATCGTGAATGTGCCCTCATCCCCTGACGGGTTCCATTGTGACTCCGAAGTTACATTGGTTGTAACACCAGAGAAAATATTGGAAAGGGAAAATGATCCTGTGGCTTCATAGGACGATTTGCAGATAGGACCGGTCATTTCTCCAGCGCAAACAAACCATTTCGTTGCACGGTTCGTGCTTACGCCGAGCCCTTGATTGGCCACAGTTACCTCAAACGTAACCGGGTCCCACGAAGAGGCCCACGAATCCTCCAACGGAGAAACGGTAGCAAGAAGCGCTAGATCACCTGATTCAGAGGCTGCTGCCGTCGGGAGAGTTACAAGGCCTGTTAGGGACGCCAACAGGAGCAAAAACACCATCGAAAGGCAGCCCGTTTTTTGGCCGCTTGATTGTTGCGTCCGGTTCGACATTAGTCAGTGCCTCGCAGGGGGGATTCAAAGACTCATCGCCCCCGAAGGGGGCAAGAACCCCAGAATCTTACATTCACCTGTCGCACCAAGCGGCAACCTCTTGAAGCGCCGAAGGCCACAACTGACCATGCGCAGCGAGGGTGTTCGTTCACTTGAACGGGACGAGACAGCGCTAACCGCGGTGATTGAATTTCTTTCTGCCTTTGCTCTGTTCCTCATGATCTTAACCGCATTCCTTGCATTGGCGCAATTACAAATGGGTTCTAATGACCCGGCAGTGGACCGATTGGACCGCTCAGCAGTGCAAGGTTTAGACCGACTCACTTCAGATGCTGGTTGGTTTGTACCTGCCAACAGCACGGGCATGGATTATGCGAATGCAACAGCCGATTGGCATATGAAATCAGCAGTGGAGCTTAATGATGGAAGGATCCAGGCTGGACTGGTGACCAATGGGACGTTGGATTTACAAAAAATAAGGGCCATTCAAAACCTGACGGAAGGCAACATGATCGACGGTTTGGGCCTTGATGAAGGGTTCTCTCTTCACCTCACGATTGAAGTGGTTTCAAGCAATAATTCAACCCGTATTGGCCTGATGCTTTTTGATGGCGGAACAGAACGAAAGACAGCTTCGGCATCGTCTACCGCAAATCGGCAGTTCATACAGGAAGGTGAAACATTGCAAGTTGTGCTCGAAGTGCATCGCGGTGGGCGCCTCAATAATGACCTTCACATTACAGAGGTTATGACCCGTCCCGCCTCCGGTGGACCTGAGTGGATTGAAATCTATAATCCAAACGACTTCGCCATTGCTCTAAGGGGTTGGTCGTTGAATCACACCTCGTCTGGAATCAACTCAGATTACCTGTTCAAGTCGGGTGTGATCGCAGGCGAAACAACACTGTTGTTAACAGGTGATCTCGGCTCTCAGAGTTCTGGAAATGCTTCTCAAGTGATTGACCTTGGTGTGGAAGGCTTCCTTGGGGTTGGTATGTTCAACGGAATGAGCGACGGGACAGGTGTCCTCAAACTAAGATATACACAAGTGGACGAAGCTCGGCCTTACGATATGTTTAGGGCAGAATGGGGCGGTGACACTGGCTTGTTCATGGTCACCGGTCAATCCCTTGCGTGGGATGGGAATTCATCCACAATCGATTCATGGTTCATCGAACAGATGCCCTCACCCGGCGATGTATGATGGGTTGGCAAGTTCACTGTCTCAAAGCGAGCCTTCGATGCCTCACGGCCGGTTGCTTGATGAACCCGGGCCGTTTGGTAGTGCCTGTTTCCCATGCAACCAGCCGCCGTCTACACCCGCGACCGATGCGTCACAGGGATTCATGGATTGGATGAGATATTGCGCGGAGGCATACCTTACGGGTCTACGGTGTTGGCAGCCGGAACATGTGGTTCTGGAAAAACTACGCTTGGCATGGAGTTTCTCGTGCGGGGCGCACTCGCAGGGGAGGCATGTGCCCATTTCACTGCTACTGAACCTTCTGTCAAACTTCTGGAAAACATCCGACAGTATGCGTTCTTCGACATGAATATGGTCGATTCAGGTTTGATTAACGTCTTCGATATGGACGTGTTGTATTCTTGGCTCGGATTAGAAAAAGCCTCGTTCGAACTTGATGACGTGCACGCTCTCATCAAAGCCATTGTCGACATTGTTAACACGATCGGTGTGACTCGACTGGTGATTGATTCGGTGACCACGCTATGTTACAAGATTAAATCAGAGCAATTGATTCGAGATTTCCTCTTCACGCTCGGAAAGAAACTCGCCACTTTGGGATGCACCACCATCCTGATTTCCGAAATCACTTCCGCAACTGAAAATGCTCACTGGTCCAGCTTCGGTGTTGAAGAAGCCATAGCAGATGGAATCATTGTTATGGGTGACGTAGAGCGAATGGGTCACCTGCTTCGCTTCCTCCAAGTGGTCAAGATGCGTGGTACTTCACACAGCCGTGCAAAGCATGCGATTGAACTTACTCCACTTGGCGTGATGCTCACGCCGATGCTCAAATGGGGAGCGCAAAGCGACAAAACCTCGCGCTGGGGGTCATGATTATGTTTGAACTGGATCAACGAATTGCAGAACAACTCACCGAAGTAGCGCTGAACAGCGCCGTCCAGGTTCGATGTGGGAACTCCAATGCTTTCATGGTCACTGCAAGTACAATTATCCCATTGATGCAGATGTTTGAGATGGGAGGTGTTTACATCAGCGCCAATCGAGGTGCTGTTGAAATCATCCAAGCCTTCGAATCCATCGGGATGGATGTTTCAAACATCCAATTCATTGATTTGGTGTCGTCCGGAATCCTCGGTGGTACCGATGTTCCCTACACGAACATCCATTTCGTCGATAGCCCAATTATGCTTGAATCCGTCCTGCTTAGGACCCTTTACATTCTACGTACAACCTCTTCTGAGCGGAACTTCGTGTTCCTTGACAGCGTAAACGCTCTGGCAATCTACAACGAAGACCGTATCCTTGCAGAGTACCTTCACACCTTCATCAATACCTTCCGCCAGCGTGAAATTCTCTCCGTCGTGCTCAACGTACCCGACCAAACACCGCCACTGGTGTTGTCAAATCTTGATCTTTATTGCACCGACTTAATTGATCGTGGCCAGGTCGTTATCCATTGAGGTGAACATACATGGCTCGCAAGTTTGATTTTGATCCAGAGGATGAGGAGTTCTTCAGCAAGGTAGGTTCTTTTGGTGTCCCCAAGTTCGATAACGAAATGCACGGTGGTATCCCTCGTGGGTTCACGCTGATTGCGTTCACGGACACGGGTTCCGGAAGCGAATTGTTTGCCAAACAATTCACCTCACCTGCCGAAGAGTCTGAAAACACACTTTACATTTCCACCAACGAAGGGCAAGCAGAAATTGTTCGAATCTTCACAAAGTATGACTGGCCAATGGACATCAATGTGCGAACGATTGGTGAAGAATACAACTCCACAGTCCTTGAACGGGAGTTGCTCGCCAGCAGGTACCGTTTGGAAGGGTTCCAACTCGCTGACATTCAGCGTTTGGCCCAAACGAGATTCGTTGATGAAAGCAACCAGGATTACCTGACCGAGGTCACAAATGAAATCATGGCTTTAGGGCCTTACTTCCGTGCGGTCGTCGACAGTTTGGACTTCTTCCTCCAAAGGGAAGATCCAGCTCGAGTCGTGGCCATGGTTCGCATGCTTCAAGCGCACGCTCAACTTCACAGGGGCCTCCTGCTGATTTCAGTTTCAACCAACGGGCTTGATGCCTCAATTAAGCAAGAATTGTCGACTATAGCAGACATGGTTCTTTCGTTCCAAGTCCGCACCATTGGTACCGATTTCGAAACATCGATGATTGTTTCCAAATTCCGAAACGCTCCTGAGAACTTGAAAATTCTCGTATTCCGGGTGACGCCAGAAGAAGGCATTACCCCAGAAACCGTCGAGCGCATCGCTTGATTGGGTGGCAAAGCCCAGCGAGTTCGTTGTCGAATGGCTTGGCGACATGTCCAAAGGGGTTGGCAGGTGGGCAACCATCATGGGAAGCCGAGATGCAACTGGGGGTTACGACCCATCCGGTATCGATTTGGAAGCATGGACCATCCTCGAAGCTCAACTGGAAGCGACCATTCCGAATTATGATCGTGTGAACAAACTGATGACGTTTGGCCAGGACAAGCGATGGCGAAGAAACGTCCGGAACCATGCAGCCCCAGGCATGAAAATCCTAGAGGTAGGTTGCGGCCCTGGCTCTTTTGCTGAAGATCTTGTTGGACTTGATGTCACATGCCTCGATCCTTCGCCTGAGATGCTTAAAGTTGCCAAAAAGAGGGTGGATTCTGCACGAGCCGCTCGGGGCGAAGCACCAGCTGAGTATGTCGAAGCAATCGCAGAGGCAATTCCTCTACCCGACAACACCTTTGATGTTGTATTTTGTTTGTTTTCATTCAGGGATTTTCAAGACAAACGCAAGGGGCTTGAAGAAATTTATCGAGTCCTTAAACCCGGTGGGCAGTTGGTGATCTGCGACGCAGGTAAAGCAAATTGGTTGCACGGGTTTGCGGGTAGAATTTGGATGGCTACCGTTGTCCAATGGCTTGCTCGCTATGTGACAAAAGACAAAAATCATCCATGGAAGGGACTTGCAAATACATATTCCCATTACGGCACGAATGGCTACTATCGTGCCATGATCAAAGACGTCGGATACCAACAAGTGCAGGGGCGCCTCCTTTGGCCATTCGCCATGGCAAGCCGTTTTAGGGGCACGAAACCAAAGCAATGAATCGGGCAACTGCGTTCTTAGGGATTCTAACATCCCCCCCATTAGGCTCATAAACCCCCTCCCGTTCAGCGAAATTGCTGGTGTTTATCTTGGGTATGGCCGATGTCCTTCGCAAAATCAAGCAAGCCGAACAAGATGCCGAAAAGCAACTTGCTGACGCCCAAGCAGAAGTTGGTAAAATCGCTGCAGAAGCACGACGCCAATCCGTGCAACTGGTTGCTGATGCAACCGACGGGTCTGTTGCTGAAACCCAAGCCACCCTCGACGCCGCTCGAGCTAAGGCAAACAAAGAAGCTGATGGTGTGGCCAAAGAAGGCAACAAGGTTGTTCAAGCCATCGAAGCATCAGCTGCCGACCGCAAAGACAAGGCTGTCGCCCACCTTCTTGAAACCGTGAATTCTCAGTGAGTTGTTTCCATGTTCGCAACCGCAGAAATGTCTCGCCTCACAGTGGCTGCTCCCGTCGATAAGATGGAAGAAGTCCTGCGAGTTTGCGCTTCCCTTTCTTGCGTGCACATCGAAGAATACGGGCAATTCCAAGACGGAATCGGCGTAGGTCGCGCTCTCTCAAACGATGGGGCCAACCAAACCAGTGCGTTGCTCACCAAAGTGCGCGCTGTCATGTCAGCCGTCAGCGCCATCAACACAGACGGGCCAGTTTCTGCCGCAGAAGCAAAAAAACTCGCCGAGAGTTTTGAAACGAAAATCGACGATGCTCTTGGTTACCTCGACACCATTCGAGACAGTGAAGCTTCAATCGGAGGACTAAAAGATCAACTTCAGGTTCTTAATCGCCTTGCTCCATTGGATATTCCTCTGGAACTTATGGGTGGCTTTGATGGACTTGAAGTCTATGTTGGTGAAACATCAAGAGCAAGCAAAGCCAAAAGCACCTTTGCAGCACTTGGCACCGAAATTCTACTCCATAGTGCACCCGGTATTGTTGCCGTCGCATGTCAAACTCAGCACGCTGCAGAAGTACAAATCTGCCTTGCCGAACTCGGCGCAAAGGCCATTCAAATTCCTGCCGGCGAAGGTTCTCCAGCAAAGAAAGCCAGTGATGTGACCTCTCAAATTACTGCTCTCGAAAACACCATTGCTTCCACACAAGAGGCATTGGGTGCTTGGGTTGAGCGAAACGGACGTTCACTCGTTGCCCTTTCGGAATTCCTCACCCGAGAAGACGCAATTTACACTGCTCCTACTCTCGTCGCAGTGAGCGATCAAGCGTTTGCCCTCGACGGATGGGTGCCGAGCGCTCAAGGTGAAATGGTCAAGTCTAAACTCGGAGAAGTTGCTTCCCACGTGAGTGTTGAAGCCTATGTCGACCCTCACCACGGGCACGGTCATGACGACCATGCGGAATCTGGTCCTGAAGTCTCGAAAGAACTTGTGATGCTTTCCGATTATTTGCTCAAAACAAAACAATCAGTCTTCCAGTTCTTCAAGTCAATCGATTTGGACGACTCGGGCAAAGTAGACAGTTATGAATTCCAGCAAGCACTCAAGAGTGCTGATGTCGCAAACCTTCCTCCATGGGAGATTGGGCCGTTGGTTCAAGCCATGGATTTGGACGGCGATGGAAAAATCAACCTGCCGGAACTCGATATTTCGTTGACCATGATTCGGGCAATGCCGGCATCTGAAGACAACCATGAGGAGCCAACACCTCCAATTGAATTCCAAAACGGAAAGGCAACTCAACCCTATGAACTGCTTGTGGATCTCGTCGGCCGTCCTAAGTATGGCACCTTTGAGCCATCCATGCTGATCATGATGACCTTTCCGTTCATCTATGGCATGATTTTGGGCGATTGGGGCTACGGTCTCATTCTTGTTCTTCTCTCTCTTTGGCTCGGCTCCAAGCCTTTCGCAGTGGACCCGCTTGCCCAGAAAGGAATGACAATCCTTCGTTGGATGGGGATTTCCTGTATCGTATGGGGCATCATCTTCGCTGAAGGTTTCGGTTTCGTCTGGGACGGAAGCATGTTTGATAGCGCTGGCGTCCTCAAAGACGGGTATCGATGGGGGCCTGACATTGGGTTCCTCACATCATTCTATGATTGGGCACACGACTTCTTCGTGCTTCCTGAA
>MDSY01114427.1_pt1 | contig 17636 bp, 16 predicted proteins | sample 811131 | NCBI WGS metagenome assembly MDSY01 (sample SAMN05326643, study PRJNA326480) | marine metagenome | isolation source: seawater | place: Atlantic Ocean: South West | collected 2010
CCTATTTCTATAGAAGATGTATAAAAAGATGTATCGACAAGGGTTTCTACTCCACTCATTAATACAACGGATTCAACCAATTTCTCATAATCAGTATTCAATGTCGAACTAGTAGCAAAAGTTCCTCCCAAATACAGTGATGTCGATCTTATGAAATTCTTTTGTTTATCATATTTAGCTCCAAGCACCTTATGCATTTGAAGGCCAAACAATCCCCCCAATGCCCTATGCCTCATAGTCGTACTATTCCTCGCATCCAAATATGTGATATCTTCAATATCTAATCTTTCTTGTTGAACTACTTCGCCAAAAAGATAATTTGCCTGACATCCTATTTGAAGATCTATGTTATTTATCAAGATTGAATCTTCCTCACCCGCATCAACCCACTTTTTAGCCTTAAAAGATCTTGCTACCCCCAAATAACTTCTAGCTGTTCCTCCAGTTCCTTGATACCTTTCAATATAATCTCCAGTAATAGAATCTGTTTTGTGACTAACTAAATTGTATCCTCTTGCAGTATTTGGGATAATACCTAACATATATGCAGTTTTCCCTGTCGGCTTTTTTACAATTAGATTAATTGCACCTATATTTCCTTTCAATGCTGTAGTGCTAGAATCACCTTCAGTCATCGCATTTCTAGAACTATTAATTGAAGATTGAAAAAGCGTTGTATTACAACCAGCAGCTGAAGCGGGTTGAAAAGGATTAATTACATTTTTATCCATCAATGGTGAACTTACGCCTCCCATTAATTGTTGAGGTAGTGTGCTCGATGGAAGGGAAATTCCTAGACCAAACCTTGACCATGGCGATGGGTCAGAATCTTGAGCAAAACTAAAATTTATGCTTAGCATACAGAATACTACTACATAAATAAATTTAAGTTTAGACGCTTTTGATGGATTGTAATAATACATAGTACCCTTTTAGGGTCAGATTTGAGTCGGCAAATTTCGGGGATACAGGCCCTAGTTCCAAGTAAGAACTGCCACCTCCTGTTAAAATTATTCCAATGGTAGGATATTCTTGCTTTAGAATAGTCCATCTACCAACAATTTCACTAACAACACCACAAGCGGAGCCTTTTTCTAAAGAATCTTCTGTACTCATACCCCTAGTCTCTCCATCAATTTGATCTGAATCATAAGAAAACTCTAGATGTGGTAAAGCATGGGTTTCACTATTCATTACGTTTAATCTAGACTGAATACCTGGCGAAATGCTTCCACCTAAGTGAACTCCTTCAACAATTAAATCTGCAGTAACACAAGTGCCAATATCAACTATAAGCCATGCAGGATTAACCTTCATAAAATCTTCAATTCCTTGTTGAACTGCATATGAATTTGCTACTCTATCAGTTCCTAAAGATTCTGGATTATAAACTTGAGTAACTAACGGATGTCCATCTCCATGTTTAAAGACAAAAAGATTCCCATCACATAAATCATAAAATGTAGTTTCTTCTTCTTCAGTCCATTTGCCACTACCAGTCAACATGATCTCTTCTGGTGATCCTTTAGGAATTGCTTCATAACAGAACTCTTCAAAAGTTACTTTTGAAATAAAATTCCCATTTTCAAAAACACCTATTTTCCAATAGGAATTTCCCTTTTCAGCAATCCAAGTTATTCCCATGATGCTGATTTCATTATATGTTCAATATCCATTATCAGCCTATTAACTACAGGAGCAGTGCTGTCAGGGTTTGGAGCATGATTAAAGTAAAGCGATCCTCTAAGAAAATGACTTGAACTATCAGTAACAAAAAATTGAACGGGAGTAGCAACTGGCCCATCAATATGGTATAGTACACCGTTTAATCTTTTTTCCTCATCAGATATTCTAATACGAGATATCCCATTTGACTTCAAATCGTGAGAGAAAACCATTTCTTGAGCATCTTCCATTAAATCAATAAGATTATCTCTAACCTCAATTTGAGTACAATGTAATCTTGCATTGAATTGGCTGAATCGCAAGTTGAACCAACATGCATCACCACTTTTTTTAGTATTTACAAATTCAACAGTTGAATATTCAGGTTTATCTATCCTTAAACCACAATCGAGTTCAACTGATCTGAAAGATTTATTTGGAAGCTCTATTCTAAAATACCCTTCTGGTTTTGGGATAGATGGATTTCCGCATCCTTGAAGAATGAATAAAGAGATAAATATGTAAATCAATCTTTTTGACATCTAGTTAGTTAAGACAAGATTTCGATTTTTACTCTATCAATTTTTCTATTATCACCAGCATCAACTTTTAGATTGATATTTTCAAAAGTTATATGCTCTCCCTTTCTGGGGATTTTTCCAGCTTGCTCCATAATAAATCCTCCCAATGTATCACTTTCACCTTTTGCCTCTTCCCATGGACCTTCATCCAATTCTAAAACTCTATAAAAATCTATTAAAGCTGTTTTGGCTTCCATTATAAATGTGTTCTCATCAAGCTTAGAATAACTAATTTCTTCTACATCAAATTCATCAGTTATTTCTCCAACAATTTCTTCTAGTACATCTTCTAAAGTGATAAGTCCACTAGTCCCGCCGTATTCATCGACAACTAATGCCATATGTACTTTTCTCTCTTGGAATTCTTTCAGGAGATCGTCGATTTTCATATTTTCTGTAATGAAATATGGCTCTCTTAATAATGAAGTCCAAACCGCAGATTCCAAATCCAAAAGAGGAATCAAATCTTTAATATGAAGTACTCCCACCACCTCGTCCATTGAACCCTTATGAATAGGAATTCGCGAAAATCCACTTGCAACAACAGCTGATCTTAGTACAGGCCATGGTTCATCAAGAGAAAATGCAACTACATCAGTTCTTGGTGTCATAATCTGTTTAGCATCCTTGTCGCCAAATTTTACAATCCTTTCAAGAATTTCTTTTTCTTCAACGGACCTATTTTCATTATCTGTAAGTTCAACTGCTTTAGATAGTTCGTCAACAGAAATTTCACCAGCTGATTTTGCAATCCGTTTATCTAATCTTTGGCCAATTGAAACAAGTGGTATCCATAGCGGTTTGAAAATTTTCTGGAGTAAAACAAGAGGTCCAGCCATAAACCTACTTACCTGAAGGTTGTTCGAGTTTGCAAATAATTTGGGGATGACTTCTCCAAATAAAACTATAATAAAGGTTATCCCTACAATTTGAATTAAGAATCCAGAAAGAGTACTAGAAGGGAATAGTTTTTCAGCCTTAACAGTAGCAATTAAGATGATTGCAATATTTATAAGGTTATTTAAAACTAAGATTGTAGCTAAAAGATTTCTTGGGCCATCCTTACTGTTTGGTTCTCTTAAAAGTCTCAATACTAAGTTTGAAGATCTTTTTGAATCTGATTCTAGCTCTTCTAAATCTTTAGGTTTTAAAGAAAAAAATGCAACTTCAGAACCTGAAATAAGAGCGCTACATAGAATTAGTAATGCTACTAAACCTATCGTTAATATTAAATGTGGGTCTAGGGCCAATTTTTATATTAGAATGGTAGATCGTCGGGCTCTTGTGAAGGAGATTCAGCAGGTTGAGTAGGTGTTTCAGGTGCAGGATTAGATTGTACTTGTGTTTCAACTGGTCCTGATGTTGGAGCTGTTGAGTTATCTCTTCTATCTAACATTTGCATTGTGTCTGTAACAATTTCTGTTGTATATCTAGTTTGTCCTTGTTGGTCTTCCCATTTTCTGGTTCGAATTTTTCCATCGATGTAAACTGATGAACCTTTCCTTAGGTATTTTTCAGCTGTTTCAGCTAACCCACGCCACATAATAATATTATGCCATTCAGTTTGGGTTACTCTTTCTCCAGTAGTTCTGTCTTTATAAGATTCAGATGTAGCTAAAGAAAACGAGCAAACTGCAATGCCGTTTTGAGTGTATCTAATTTCTGGGTCGCGGCCTAAGTTGCCGACTAAAATCACTTTATTTATTCCTGCCATGTTAAGCGAAGGTATGGATTAGGTAAGGGAATTAAAATTCTTATTGCAGAAAGTTGGTCATACATTTCTTTTTCAGTTGAATAGGCGTATTTTTGCACCCCAAATAAATCTATTGGGACGAAATTTTTTTCGCATTTAATTAATACTCAAGCAACTACAAAAAGCTATGACTAAAGCTGATATTGTTAGCCAGATCGCAGAACAAACTGGTATGGAAAAGCACGATGTGCAAATTACTGTCGAAGCATTTATGCGCACAGTTCGTGATAACGTTGAACGTGGTGATAACGTTTACTTAAGAGGATTTGGAAGCTTCATCGTAAAGACAAGGGCTGCAAAGACAGGAAGAAACATCCTTGCAAAAAAATCAATTAGAATTCCTGCACATAACATTCCAGCATTTAAGCCTGCTAAAGAGTTCTTAGAGAACGTAAAGGCAAAAGTGGCTGTTAAGGCTTAAACATTTTAATGAAGAGTTCTTCAGGAAAAATAATACTTTTAATAACAGCAGTAGTTGCTACTGCTGTTATTGTCTTATTTAATCGTAAGCCTAGCTCTGCTCCAGATTCAGCAGAATTAGTAGAAACGGTTGTTACTGAAGATGACATTAAAATAAAAGAAGCACTGGACATCATCAATGGTGGTGGCCAGCCTATGGAGGGGATTTTAATGCTTGTAGATTTAGCTGATGCCGAAGAACCAAACTACGATGCAGTTTTTCTTCTAGGTCAGTTAAGTATCCAAAGTGGTCAGCTTGAAAAAGCTGTTCAAAGATTTACTCAAGTTATTGAACACGACCCTGAACATACTGAAGCAAATTGGGAGCTTGCAATGTTGAACATGAAAATGGGAAACTTAGAAGATGCAGTTTCTAGATTTGAATTTTGTATCGATAAGGATGAAGCCTACACAAATGGCTACTTTTTTATTGGACAATGTTTGGAGGCAATGGGGCAAAACGCCAATGCTCTTCAAACATATAAAACATATTTGCCTTTAGCGCCTGATACTGCTGTATCAAAAAGTGTTGAAGCAATTATAAAAAGATTGGAAGTCGGAGCCACTAGGGCAGACGACGTTAACCCATAAAGAATTATATCATGCCAAGCGGTAAGAAGCGTAAGCGTCATAAAATGGCGACTCACAAAAGAAAGAAGCGACTACGTAAAAATCGTCACAAAAAGAAGAAGTAATTTTCTTTGCGTTTTATGCGCAAGGATGAATTCTTTCATGTGTTGAACCTAGTATTTTTCTAGGCCAAACCCACGTGCGTTGAAGTCGGAATTAATAATTAATGCTACTTCGAAAGGAGTAGAACTAGCTGTTTTAGAAGAAGGAAAGCTAGTAGAATTACATCGCGATCCAGGTGAAACTTCCTACAGAGTAGGAGACATTTATCTAGGGCGAGTTAGGAAAGTGATGCCTAATTTGAACGCAGGTTTTATTGATGTTGGATATGAACGAGATGCATTTCTACATCACAGTGATTTAGGAGCACAGTATAAAACTCTTCAGAAATGGACTAAACTAGTTATTTCGGGGAAACAACCAGTTTCTAAAATTGACAAGTTCAAATTAGAAGCTGATATAGAGAAGAAGGGTAAAATGCAGGACTATGTGAGTTCTTCTCAACTCGTTTTGGTACAAGTAGCAAAAGAGCCAATAGGATCTAAAGGACCTAGGCTAACAGCTGATGTTACTCTTCCAGGGAGATTCTTAGTATTAGTTCCTTTTTCAGACAAGGTTAACTTGTCGAGTAAGCTTAGAAATGATAAAGAAAAGAAACGCTTAAAGAGTCTAATAAATAGTATTCGTCCACCTGGTTTTGGAATTATCGTTAGAACTGTAGCTGAAGGTAAAAAATCAGCTGATCTACACAGTGATTTAAGTGATTTAATGAAGAGGTGGGATGAACTTTATAATGGATTAAAGAGAGCTAAACAGGGTAAGAGAATTCTCGGCGAACTAAATAAAACAAGTACTGTTTTAAGAGATGTACTTCGTCCTGAATGTGAACTTATTAGAGTAAACGACGAAAAGCTTGCCGATGAGGTAAAAACATATTTGGGAAGTATTGGTTCTGATAAGGTAGAAATGGTAAAGTTTACCAAGGATAAAGACCTATTCAATACTTTATCAATTCACAGGCAGATAAAAGCTACGTTTGGCACTAAAGTAAATCTTCAAAATGGAGCATATTTAATCATAGAACAAACAGAAGCGATGTTTGTCATTGATGTAAATAGTGGAGGTAGAAAAAAGGGGGCGACTTCTCAAGAGGAAAATGCATTAATCACCAATTTGGAGTGTGTAGATGAAATTGCAAGGTTGTTAAGGTTAAGGGATATAGGAGGAATAATTGCTATCGATTTTATTGATATGGCAAAGAGGGAAAACAATAAAAAGCTTACTGATGTAATGAGGGCTGCAATGAAGAAGGATAAGGCAAAGCACAATATTGCTCCTCCAAGCAAGTTTGGCGTAATGGAACTTACTCGTCAAAGGGTAAGAGATGTTGCTGAGGTTAAGACAAAAGATAAATGCCCTTCTTGTAATGGTACTGGGAATATCCAAGCAGCAATTCTTGTTACAGACCAAATCGAATCAAGTATTAAATATCTTTCAAAAGGTGAGGGACATAAAAAGATGTCATTACTTCTTCACCCAATTCTAGAAGCTTATTTGATTAAAGGAGAAATCCACAGTATGCTTAAGGGAATTTGGGGAAATAGCCTTAGGACAAATTGGGAAAAGAAATACGGTATCGAAATAGCGATTGAATCAAACTCTTCGGTGGAGATTTTAGAATTCCACGTTTTCGATTCTAACGGTAAAGAGTTGTCAAACTAAGCATCTCTTTCAGGCATATCTTTAGGATAGCAAAGAAAATATTTTACTACGTTTCTGCTTAAGCTTTCAATTGTAAGATTGTCATTTGCTTTTGCAAAATCTATTAATTCACCACTCTTGCTTTTCAGCATAATTCCCTTTTCAACATAGGGCTGATTTTCAACTCTACCTGAGCTAACAAAATAGTTTACTTCTTCGATACTAATATTCCAAAGCTTTTTAAGAGTTGTCACTCTTTCTTCTATCTCACTATCTGAAAAAGGTTCAGTTCTTAATTCAATTCTGAATAATTTTCTATCAAGAAGTCTTGAACTTAGGTTAGAAAGTACGGTGTCAGGATGAACACGCCATGCTTTCATCGCGTTATAGATATCAGAATCATCTAGATCGCAAAATTGATCGAGAACCCCGTCAGTTTGAGCAAAACTATCTCTGTCAAAATCATTTTGAAGGAAAGTGTTAAGTGCTGGTGATGCAAATAGTTTTTCTCCATTTCTATTTAGATCCTTTGCTCTCTTTAAAACAAGCATTAACATGTGTTCTGCACTTAATACAGTTTTATGTAAATACACTTGCCAATACATTAATCTTCTTGCGACAATAAATTTCTCAATACTGTAAACACCTTTTTCTTCAACTACTAGCTGATCATTCTCAACGTCCAGCATTTTAATAATTCGCTCACTCCCAACTTTCCCTTCGGTTACTCCAGAATAAAAACTATCTCTTGCGAGGTAGTCTAATCTATCCATATCAAGTTGAGATGAAACTAATTGATGAAGGAATTTTTTGTGATACTTGTTTTGAAAAATCTCAATTGCTAGGTCAAGAGATCCATTAAATTCTTGATTAAGTCTTTCTAAAATTAATTCACCAATTTCTTCGTGATGAATCTCTTGAACTATGCTGTGCTCTAGTGCGTGACTAAATGGCCCATGCCCAATGTCGTGTAGTAAGATTGCAAAACAAACAGCCTCGTCTTCCTCATTTGTAATCTCAACACCTTTTGATCTCAAAGTATTAATAGCCTGTTGCATAAGGAATAGACTACCTATAGCGTGGTGGAATCTATTGTGGACTGCGCCTGGATAGACCAAATGCGATAATCCAAGTTGAGAAATCCTTCTCAAACGCTGAACATATGGGTGATCCATAAGGTCTAATGCCTTTGAATGTCTTAAAGTCACAAATCCATAAACCGGATCATTTAGGATTTTATGGCGATTAGTATTAGACATGATTTCTAAGATACGTGTTACTTTGTAAGAATTACACAAATAAATAGCATGACAAGACAACCTCATATACTTTGGGCTGACGACGAAATAGATATTTTAAAACCTCATATACTATTTCTTGAAGGAAAAGACTACAAGGTTACAGGGGTAAATAGCGGTACTGAAGCTTTAGATGAAATAGATAAACAGGCTTTCGATGTAGTTTTTCTAGATGAAAATATGCCTGGATTAAATGGAATTGAGACTCTTCAAAGAATGAAGGAAAAGCGTCCTCATCTACCTGTAATTATGATTACAAAAAGTGAGGAAGAACACATTATGGAGGAGGCTATTGGATCAAAGATTAGTGATTACTTGATTAAACCAGTAAATCCGAACCAAATCCTTTTGGCAGTTAAAAAAGTTCTTGATGGAAAGAGGCTTTTAAGTGAAAAAGCCATGCAGGATTATCAAAGGGAATTCAGAGAAATTGGTATGAAGCTAATGGATAGAATGGATATTGATCTTTGGTACGAGGTATATGGTAGGTTGGTGTATTGGGATATCGAGCTTCGCAATTCTGAAGACCAAAGTATGCAAGACGTACTCAATATGCAGTTCGAAGATGCTAATAGGCAGTTCGGGAAGTTTGTAGAAAAGGAGTACATGAATTGGGTTGTAGCTGGAGATTCTGACGACGTGCCCCTTTTATCTCATAGAGTATTGCCAAATGTTTTGCCTGAAGTTATAAATGATGCTGATGGAAAACCTGTTTATCTAGTGGTGATTGATAATCTAAGATTGGATCAATGGGCAACGATTGAACCTCTTTTGAAGGATAGATTTAGAACTACACAAAACAAATCTTATCTGAGCATATTGCCAACTTCAACTCAGTATGCTAGGAATGCACTTTTTGCTGGAATGATGCCATCGGATATTCAAAGACTTACTCCTCAGTATTGGAGGACAGAAGATGATGAAGGATCTAAAAATCAATTTGAGGAGGAGTTGTTAAATGCATTGCTTAAAAGATTGGAAATTGAAGGGAAGACGAGTTATCACAAGGTTACTAATCTTACAGCTGGAAGGAAATTGGTTGATTCGTTCCACGAGACTAAGGGAGAGGTTCTGACTACTGTGGTTTATAATTTTGTAGATATGTTAAGTCATGCGAGAACGGAGATGGATGTCATAAAGGAACTTGCAGATGATGAAGCAGCATATAGAGGTTTAACTTTGACTTGGTTTGAGCATAGTGCACTTAAGGAATTATTTGATAAAATGGCTGAAGAAGGGGGTAGGGTAATTGTCACTACGGATCATGGAACTGTAAGGGTAAAGCAGGAGATAAAGGTTAGGGGAAATAGGTCGACTAATTCTAATTTGAGATATAAGGTTGGTAAAAATTTGGGATACGATACTGATGAAGTTTTCGAATGTCTCGATCCTGAAAAATTTGGTCTTCCTAAACCAAACCTAAGCACTGGTTATGTTTTTGCAAGAGACAAGGACTTTTTTGTATACCCAAATAACTATCATCAATTCGTAAAGTACTTTAAGGATACCTTTCAGCATGGAGGCGTAAGTTTAGAGGAAATGGTAGTGCCTATTGCTATTTTAGACGCGAAGTAATTTTCTTTATGGAGATTTTATTAGAAATCGAAAAGTATGAAATAGGTGGAATTGGGATTGTTGCTGAGAAATTAGCAGGAGTCTTACCATCTACTTGTGTGCTTGCTGTTCATGGTGAGATGGGTGTAGGCAAAACCACACTTATAAAAGAGCTTTGTAGTGTTTTAGGAGTTGAGGATGAGGTGAGCAGTCCTACGTTTGGACTTATAAATGTATATAAGGCAGGAGAGAAGACGATTAATCACGTTGACCTTTATAGATTAAGAGATGCAGAAGAGGCAGAGACGGCGGGGGTGTTTGAATTATTTTATGCAAAGGCAATGACAATTATTGAATGGCCAGAAAGAATTGCGGATGAATTGCCAGAAGAATTGTTGCTTTTGAAGATTGAATTATGTGAAAACTTTAACCATGAAAGTCGCAGAAGACTTGTTTTAAGCCGAACTTAGTATTCTAATCACACTATCATGGATTCACAAAGAGAAGGAATCAAAGCCTTGGCAAAGGAGGCTTCATTGCTACCTAAAGAACAGCTTTTGCAAGTAAAAGCTGGATCTTCTGATTTGGTAATTGGCATTCCAAAAGAAACGAGCCTTCAAGAAAAAAGGGTTGCAATAACTCCTGAAGCTGTTGCGCTTTTAGTTGCTCATGGACACCAAGTAGTTGTTGAAACTGGTGCAGGAGATCTTTCGTATTATAAAGATGTAGATTACAGCGAGGCAGGGGCAAAAATTGTGCATGATAGAAAGGAAGTGATGCAGGCAGGTCTTGTAATGAAGGTTGAACCACCTTCATTGGAGGAGGTTGGAATGATGGGTATGGGTTCTACTCTAATAAGTGCTTTACAGCTAAGTGTTCAAAACGAAAACTTACTCGATGCAATGAGTAAGAAGAAGATTACTGCGATTGCTTGGGATTACATTAGAAATAAAAATGGCATTTTCCCATTAGTAAGAGCTATGAGTGAAATTGCTGGTAATACTGCCATACTTAAGGCGGGGGAGTTACTTGCTAAAGCTGGAGGAAGGTCAGCTATGTTGGGAGGTATTAGTGGAGTAAGACCAAGTACTGTTGTAATCATTGGAGCTGGAACTGTGGGTGAATTTGCAGCAAGATCAGCGATGGGTCTTGGAGCACAAGTGAAAATTTTTGACAACAGACAACATCGACTTGTAAGAATTCAGCAAAGCTTGGGAAGAAGGGTTTGGACTAGTACAATTCAGCCTTCTATTTTGGATGAAGCCCTTAGATCAGCTGACGTTGCAATAGGAGCATTAAGGGGTGAAGGCCCACGTTCGCCAATGGTAGTTAGCGAGCCAATGGTAAGTGCTATGAGAGATAAAAGTGTAGTTATTGATGTTTGTATAGATAGAGGTGGTTGCTTTGAAACATCTAGAATTACATCACATGAGGACCCTACTTACACAGAATTAGGTGTGATTCATTATTGTGTACCAAACTTAGCATCTAGCGTTAGTAGAACTGCTAGTGAAGCATTGAGTAACATTATTGCTCCCATGCTTTTGAGCATTGCTTCGGATGGAGGAGTGGAATCAGCTGTAAGAAGTGCTAATATGGTTCGCTCTGGAGTTTATATGTTCAAAGGAACTTTAACTCATAGCGGAATAGCAGAAGAAAGGGGACTGCCTTATAAAGATTTGGACTTGTTGTTAGCTGCTTACTAGGAACTTACTTTCCTCCTACAATTTTTCTTATTTCGTGAAGCTTCATAAGAGCATCAAGAGGAGTGAGATTATCTATGTCTAAATCCAAAAGCTTATCTCTAACATCTTCGAGCGCTGGGTCATCTAATTGAAAAAAACTCATCTGCACACCATCATCTACTTGGGTAGTAGATGATTTTACTTTGGGACTATCTCCTGTGTTTTTTCTTGATGATTCAAGATCAACCAGAACATCTTCTGCTCTTCTCACAAGGGAACGAGGCATGCCTGCAAGTTTGGCCACATGAATACCAAAACTGTGATTAGACCCACCAGGAACAAGTTTTCTTAAAAAGACAATATTTCCATTTACCTCTTTTACATTCACATTGAAATTTCGAATTCGTCCAAAACTTTCTTGCATAGCATTAAGTTCGTGGTAGTGAGTAGCAAAAAGAGTAAGAGGCCTAATCTTTTCTGATGAATGCAGATGTTCAGCAATAGCCCAAGCAATACTCACTCCGTCATATGTAGAAGTTCCTCTTCCAATTTCGTCAAGTAGAACAAGCGATCTTTCAGTAAGATTATTTAATATCGAGGCAGTCTCATTCATTTCTACCATAAAAGTCGATTCACCGCTTGAAATATTATCAGAGGCTCCAACTCTAGTGAAAATTCTATCTAAAATTCCAATTTCTGCAGCTTTAGATGGAACAAAACTTCCGCTTTGAGCCATCAAACATATTAATGCAGTTTGTCTTAATAGCGCACTTTTCCCTGACATATTGGGACCAGTTACCATTAAGATTTGGGCTTGATCAGGGTCGAGTGTGGTGTCATTTGCTACGTATGATTCACCAACCGGTAGTTGCATTTCTATTACGGGATGACGGCCATCGGAAATATTTATTCCGTGATCTTCCTTCATACGAGGTCTAGTGTATCCGTGTTCATTTGCAATTTCTGCATTATTCACTAATACGTCCAATTCACCCATTGCACGAGCATTACCGATGAGTTCAACAGTGTTTTTTACTGTTTCTGCAACTAAATTTTCATAAAGCCTATGCTCAATTGAAAGAGCTCTTTCTTTAGCATCTAGAATTTTAGCTTCAAGTATTTTCAACTCTTCAGTGATATACCTTTCAGCTTGAGTAAGAGTTTGTTTTCTAATCCAATCTTCTGGCACTTTTTCTTTATGAGCATGCCTAACTTCCAAATAATATCCAAAGACATTATTGAACCCAATTTTCAAAGAACTTATTCCTGTGTTTTCAACTTCACGAACTCTAATTTCATCTAGAGCGACATCACTTTCAAAAGCTAGAGACCGTACCTCATCTAATTCATTACTAACTCCTTTTTTGATTACAGCACCCTTGCCAACTTGTGTAGGTGCGTCTTCCTCAAGTTCATTAACAAGTCTAGCAAGTAGTTTATCGCATGGAGATAACTTCTCTAAAGTTGGGATTAAGGCATCTTCTCCAACTGCTTCTTCAGCAACTTTAATTACAGATTCTATTCCTCTTCGTAATTGAACCAACTCACGAGGATTAATTCTTCCAGAACTTGCTTTTGACGCTAAACGCTCTAAATCACCGACAGTTTTAAGAATTTCTTTGAGGTTTGACCTTAGCTCAGTGTTATCTAGAAGACAAGCTACAGCATCATGCCTAGTTTCTATTTTTTCCTTATCAGTAAGTGGCATTACTAACCACTTACGTAGCATTCTAGCTCCCATAGGAGTATTTGTGAGATCAAGACAATCAGCAAGCGATACTCCATCTGGATGTGATGGATAAATTATTTCTAAATTCCTTACTGTAAACCTATCTAGCCATATTCCTTCAGCCTCTCTCAGTCTTTTTACACCCTGTAAATGACCAAGTTTTGTGTGATGAGTATAATCTAGATATTGGAGGATAACACCAGCAGCTACAGTGGCTTTTGGAGCATCGTTTAGACCAAACCCCTTCAAAGACTTCGTGCCAAACAATCCATGAAGCTTTTCTTCAGCATAAGATTCAGTAAAAACCCAATCGTCAAGTTTGGACCTTGGAACATCATCACCAAAAAGTGAAATAAGATCTAGTTCATATTGTCTTGGAAGAACCCATTCTTTTGGATTAAAACTTCTTAATAGCCTATCAATCCATTCAACACTTCCTTCGGCTGCAAGAAATTCACCAGTGCTAATATCAAGGAATGCAACACCACAACCATTTGTGTAAAATGAAGTGACGCTAAGTAGTGATTTTCTTTAGATTCGAGAACTTGATCGTGCATAACAACACCAGGGGTTACAAGTTCCGTCACTCCGCGCTTGACAATTCCCTTTGCTTGTTTAGGATCCTCAAGCTGATCACAAACAGCAACCTTGTGTCCAGCTCTAACTAGCTTGGGCAGGTATGTGTCAAGCGAATGATGTGGAAATCCAGCTAACTCAATTTCAGAAGCACTTCCATTCCCTCTTTTTGCTAAAATTATCCCCAACACTTTAGATGCTACAATTGCATCACTCCCAAAAGTCTCATAAAAATCACCAACCCTAAAGAGAAGGATGGTGTCCGGATGTGCTGATTTAATCCGGTTATATTGCTTCATTAAAGGAGTTTCCTTACCAGCCACGGCTTCTTTACAATTTGGGTGTAGACCAAATTAGCAACATGATTGCTCTATGAAAGAGAAACAAGCGAAGTGCTTATCCACAACCAACCAACATGATATTAAGCCACTTTTAATCCTGGGTTAGCAGGATTTATTTCCTGTTCCTCACAGTATTTTCTATCAACAACGAACTCCTTTACATCAGACCCTGGGAGTTCAAACATTGCTTGAGTTAATAGTGATTCTAAAATACCTCTCAAACCACGAGCCCCTAATTTGAATTCTACTGCTTTATCTACAGCCCAATCCATAGCATCTGCATTAAACTTCAGCTTTATTCCGTCTAGTTCAAAAAGATGAACATACTGTTTGATTAAAGCGTTTTTAGGTTCTGTTAATATCCTTCTAAGTGCAGCTTTATCTAATTGACTTAAATATGTTAGGACGGGAAAGCGTCCAACTAATTCTGGAATAAGCCCAAAACTCTTAAGGTCTGCTGGGCTAATATGTGCTAGTATATCTTCTCCATCACCAACAGCTGACTTAGACTTAAAGCCAATAGTGCTTTGCTTGTGACGACGTTCTATCAATTGTTCTATACCAGAAAATGCTCCACCACAAATAAACAGAATATTTTGGGTGTTGATTTTTATGAGTTTTTGCTCTGGATGTTTACGTCCACCCTGAGGAGGTACATTTACATCAGTTCCTTCAAGAAGTTTTAGAAGCGCTTGTTGAACACCCTCTCCACTTACATCTCTAGTTATTGATGGATTATCACTTTTACGGGCAATCTTATCTATTTCATCAATAAAAACTATCCCTCTTTCTGTGGATTCAACATCGTAGTCTGCAGATTGTAGTAATCTTGAAAGAACGCTTTCTACATCTTCACCTACATAACCTGCCTCTGTAAGTACTGTTGCATCAGCAATGCAAAATGGAACATCTAAAAATCTTGCAATTGTTTTTGCTAAAAGAGTTTTACCAGTTCCAGTTTCACCAACAAGGATGACATTTGACTTATCTAATTCGATTTCAGATCCCTTTTTAGGAGGATTTAGCAATCTCTTGTAGTGATTGTAAACAGCTACGCTGAGAGTTCTTTTTGCTGCCTCTTGACCAATTACGTATTCGTCTAGATATGTTTTTATTTCAGCTGGTTTTTTAAGATCAATTTTAGGAATTGAACTCTTAGATTTTGCTGATTCCTCTTTAACAATATTAGTTGCTTGACTAACACAATGATCACAAATATGGCCTGACATGCCAGCAATTAGCATCTCTACATCATCCTTGGGTCTTCCACAAAATGAACATTTATCTGCAACCTTTTTTGCCATTTTATCTAATTAATACCTCGTCAATCATTCCATACTCTTTTGCTTCAGTCGAAGTCATCCAGTAATCTCTATCTCCATCTTTCCAAACATCATCATAAGACTTTCCTGAGTGATGGCTAATAATCTCGTAAAGTTCTTTTTTAAGCTTTTGAATCTCTTTAGCTGTAATCTCAATATCTGAAGCTTGCCCACGAGCACCGCCAAGAGGTTGGTGAATCATTATTCTAGAGTGCTTCAGTGCAGTTCGCTTTCCTTTTGCACCTCCACAAAGAAGAACTGCACCCATAGACGCAGCCATTCCAGTACAAATTGTTGCAATTTCTGGTTTGATGTATTGCATCGTATCATAAATACCCAAACCTGCATATACACTTCCTCCTGGAGAATTTATATAGATCTGAATATCCTTAGCAGGATCTGTAGATTCTAAAAATAAAAGCTGAGCTTGAATAATGTTAGCGATGTAATCATCAATTCCGGTTCCTAAAAAAATAATCCGATCAGCCATTAGTCTAGAAAACACGTCAACTTCTCTAAAAGGCATAGATCTCTCCTCGATTACTGTTCGAGTCATATTTTCAGGACCATAAATTGACGATATAAAATCTCCAACTGTTTGGCTACTAAGTCCGCGATCTTTAACTGCGAACTTCATAAATTCTTTACGATTGTTCATGATGAATTGAGTATATGTAGGCAATTTAGTCTACAAGTACTAAAAGACAGCGCAAAGCCCTAATGGATATTCACAAGGATTATTTAACCTCTGCGGCTAGTTCAGCAAACTTTTCATAGCTAATAGACTTGTCTTTTATTGTAACTAAAGTCTTTAGATGATCAACTACTTTTCTTTCAATAATAACATCAGCAATCCTTCTACGCTCATCATCTTGAGCAAGCATGTTTTTTGCAACGTTGGACATTGTCTCTTCATCCATTGGCATACCATACTGAGCGTATTGTGCTCCAATAAACTTTTTCGCCTCCATCTCTAATTCGTCAGTAGTTACTTTCATGTCCTGATCAGCCATTACAGTTTTTTGGACTAATTGCCAACGAAGAGAATCAGCATAACCAGCGAACTCTTGTTCAAGCTGATCTGGAGTAACTGGCTTATCATTTGTTAGAATAATCCAACGTTTTAAAAATTCTTCAGGGAGGCTAATCTTCATGTGTTCAACAAGATCAACCACGAATCTGCGACGAAACACCCATTCAGCATCTCTATCAAAGAAGTCTTCAAGGTCTTTCTCAATTTTAGCATTGAAATCTTTTTTAGATTTCACTTCGCCTTTAGGGTAAACTTTATCGAATAATTCTTGGTTTACTTCGTGTTCTTCAAGAGTTTTAATTTCCTCTATGCCAAACTTGAAATCGCTCTTAAGGTCATGAACTTGTTCGTGAGTTATTCCCAACATTTTCCCAAGATCGTCGTGTCCCTTTGCCACTTTTGCTGGATTCAGAACAACAACATCATTAATTTTTGAACCTATTAATTTCTTTTGGACTTTTTTATCCTCAACAAATTCAATTGAAATTGAGCTTCTGTTTTCAATACCGCCTTCAAGGATTTCTCCTTTTTCGTCAAGTTCAACAAATGTTCCTAAAAGCATGTCCTTTTCACCTGCCTTCTCAACATCTTTCACCTTACCGTGCTGACGTTGCATATCCTTGATGCGATTGTCAATTGCTTTTTTATCTACAGGAATAGTGTGTCTAGTGAATTTGGTCTTTTTCAATTCAAGGCTAATCTCAGGGGCCAAACCAATTTCATAGTGAAAAGTAAATGAGTCTGGATTATCCCAATCTCCAATATCCTCTAATGAATCTGAAGGAATAGGATTGCCAAGAACGTCAAGCTTATTGTCAACTACGTGTTTTTGTAATGCTTCAGAAAGAAGTTTGTTAAGCTCGTCGGCTAGAACACCTTTACCGTACTGCTTTTTGATAATTCCCATTGGGATTTTACCAACACGGAATCCAGGCATTTGGGCTTGCTTTCTGTGAGATTTTAGAGTGCTTTCTACACGTTCTTCATAATCACTCTTTTCTAGAGTAACACTAACATGCGCTCTTAGCGCATCAATTGGTTCCTGACTTATTTGCATGCTTTTCTTAAAAGGATCTTATCCAGAAGAGTTGGAATTGTGCGGGTGGAGGGACTCGAACCCACACACCTTGCGGCACTAGATCCTAAGTCTAGCGTGTCTACCAATTTCACCACACCCGCATTCCAAAATCGGGGTGCAAATATATAACGAACAAACATAAACGGCAATAAAAAAGGCACCTACGCAGGTATTTTTTTCGTGAAATGGACAAATAAGCTTCTCAGATTGCATTTATTAAAAGATTTAAGC
>MDSY01124207.1_pt1 | contig 17617 bp, 17 predicted proteins | sample 811131 | NCBI WGS metagenome assembly MDSY01 (sample SAMN05326643, study PRJNA326480) | marine metagenome | isolation source: seawater | place: Atlantic Ocean: South West | collected 2010
ATAAAAAATTGATGAAATATAAAATATAGATGATGGTGTCCTGAAACCATGATTGAAATAACCAATACCAATCATTGCTTTATATTCAGTTAATAAATGGGTGTATGCAAAATGATAATAAGAGAAATCATCGTGATTTTTAAAAACAATAATAAAAATAAATAATAAAGAAAAAACTATCGCATATTCCTTAATGATTTCTTTATTTTTTTTGAAATTAAATAATAAAATAAAACTTAAAAATCCAGTAATAATTACGAAGGTATTAAAGATTAGGTTGTGTGCTAAAAAAAAATTACTTAAATAAGATATAATAGTTATTAAAAAAATACCATAAAGCCCTAGATATCCAGAAGTACTATTGTGATCTTTTAAAAATATTTTAGAAAACAAAGCTCCATAACCAACTATAGAGAAACATATAATCCAATAATAAGTTAGCAACGTAAAAAATGGTATCATTTATTTATTTTATTATTTTAAAAAGAGAAATAATTAAATTAGTTAAGTAGTAATCTAAACCTTTTTTATATTTAATATTGTGAGATAAATATATATTGGCAATAAAATTATGTGCCTCTTTTCTCTTTAGCCACCATTTAAATGAATATTTTTTTAATTTTGACATAACACCATCATTTACTTGCCTATAAAATGTTAAATAATCATCTAAAATGATGAAATTTCCGTAAATGTTTTGTGCAAAAAAACTTAATCTAAAATCTATTTCTAAAATAGGTTTATTTGTAAATAAATTAGAATCTATGCAATGTTGAAAAAAAAATTTTCTAAAACTTATGCCGCTAGTTGGTATCGTTGATGGCCAAATTTTTTTATTAATTTTATTTTTTAGTTTTAAAGGCAATAACATATTATTTTTTTTTATTCTAGGTATATCAAAAACAATATCTATCTCTTTATTTTTAGAAAAAATATCTTGAAGTTTTTTAACTTTATCATTTAAAAAAAAATCGTCTCCATCTAATAAACAAATTATATCACCAGTAGAAATTTTAAAAGCATTTAACAATAGATCTATTTGATTTTCAGGTCCAAAATTACTTATTTTTTTTTTGCTTTTAACTATTATTTCATTCGAATATTTTTTAATAATTCTTAAAGAATTATCTGTCGATTCGTTGTCAAAAATTATTATTTCTAAATTTTTATAAGATTGATTTAATGAAGAAACTATGCATTCTTCAATAAACTCGCCTTTATTAAAATTTGAAATTAATATTGAAAATTTCATTAATTAAACATTGAAAATCATACTTTACAAGAGGTTTCAAGAAAAGTTTTTTCCATCAAGATAAACAAGTAATAAGGTCACTAAATATTTCTTATCTATTTTTATTAAAAAAACATATATAAATAAAACTATAAATTTTTTTACTAAACAAACTAAAAATAATGGATTTCACAAATTTAACATTAGTTGTTCCAGCAAAAGAGAAAACTGACTGTCTTTTTCATGTTCTAAAAGAATTAGAAAGTTTTGATATTCAGAAAATTGTCGTTATACCGAATGATCGTAATTTTCCAGAAAATTGGAAATTTAAAAAAATAAAAGTTATTAAACAAAAAAATAGTGGATACGGGAATGCTTTACTTGAAGGTATTGAAGAAGTTAAAACAGATTTTTTTTGTATATTTAATGCTGATGGATCTTTCAATCCAAATGAATTAGAAAAAATGTTTATTCTTACCAATGAGTATAATTTTGTTTTTGCCTCAAGATATTTAAAAGACTCAAAAAGTGATGATGACACTCTTATCACTTCTTTTGGTAATTATTTATTTTCTTTAATAGGAAGGATTTTTTTTAATATCAAGCTTGTAGATATTCTCTACACTTTTGTAATTGGAAATAATAAAAAATTTAAGGAATTAAATGTTAAGAGTGAAGATTTTTGTTTTTGTGTAGAACTCCCAATTAAAATGCAAAGAAAAAAATTTTCATATATTGATGTTGCTTCGCACGAACGAAATAGAATCTCTGGAAAAAAAAATGTCAATGAGTTCACTGACGGTTTAAAAATACTATTTAAAATGATTAAACTTTTTTTCTTATCAAAAAATATATAATTAAATAAAATATCACATTTGATATTGTGGCTATAACCATAATATTTGTTTCATATAAATATTGATAAAAAATAAAAAATACAATAGCATGAAACAGGTTTATCAAGTTTGCAGTCACACTATTTAAAGTTTGCTTGTAAAAGAAATCTTTTTTTACAAAAAAATTAAAAATAATCTGGTGTAAATGTGATTGATCAGGTTTATAAAATTTTTTGCTTAAACTGGCACGTCTTAATATTGAAAATAAATTCTCAAAAGCAGGATACCATAATAAAAAACTCAAAAAATATGGTGATATATCATTATTTTTTATAAAAAAATCTAAAACAAAAAAACCCACAACAAAACCTAAAAGATAAGATCCAGAGTCACCAAGATAAATTTTCTCAAATAAATTAAAAAAATAAATAACTAATAAAAATAGAAGTAAAAAAAATATATTTTGGTTTAAAACTAAATTAAATTTATAAGAAACAAATACTATAATGCTTATTACTAAAATATAATAACCAATAACAAGTGTATTTAAACCATCTAAAAAATTGGTACCATTTATTAATATTAACATACAAAAAATAGTAAAAATAATTGAGACATATTTGATTGAAAGTATATTGTTGAGATGGTCAACTCTTAAATCTTCCAAACTTATATTTGAATAAAAAACAAATAAAGATACTAACAAAAGTTGTAATATAATTCTTATCTTTGGTGAAGAAATTTTATTTGTATCAGATAAAATTCCTACACATAAAATACCAAAACTAAAAATTTTTAATAATAAATCATCTTTGAAAAATATTAATAAACAGACATAAAGTATTATTCCACCACATAATGGAGGATTATTAAAGCTAAGTATCTTTAACTTTTTATGTGATGAGTGATCTATCTTATCTATAAGTAAATTTTTTTTTTTTAAAAAATGGATACAAAAAATACTAAAAAAAAAAATAAATAAAGATGATGCGATTAAATAATTTGTTAAAATCATAAATTTCTCTTTCTAACAGCATTAATGCTTAAAATCATTATTGAATATATTGATTTAATTAAATTAAATTTCAGATGCTTATTATAGACAATATATGCATCTCTAATTTTTTGGAAAACTGAACTTGATAATGAATTGCTAGATTTTCTCCAACTTGCCAAAGTAAGATTTAAACCTCTCATTTTAATACCCTTTTTGCAAAGCTTTAACCATAATATATAATCTTCTTTGGTTATAGTTTTTGGAAATTTATCTCTTTTTAATAAAACTTTTTTTAAAACTACGGTAGATGTGCCAATATCACATGACCTGATTAGACTGATATAGTCGATAAGTTTTGTTGCCTTGATATTTTTTATTAAAGCACCCCCTTCATTCATTATTGAATAGCCCGTGTAAGAAAAATCACATCTTTTATGTTTCATAAAACTTATTTGTTTTTTAAGTTTATCTTTATGCCATAAATCATCTGCATCAATAAAAGCAATAAATTTGCCTTTTGCTCTTTTAATTCCAATATTTCTTGAACTACCAGCACCCATATTAAATTTATTAGTAATAATAGTTTTTTTTTTGATATTTTTTAAAATCTTTTTTACAAAATTTAAATCTTTTTTATTAGGGTCATCGTAAATCAAAATAACTTCATAATTGTTGTATGTTTGTCTTAAAATTGATTTTATTGTTTTTTTAAAAAAAAATTTTTTTTTATAATATGGGATTATTATAGATACTAAATTTGTCATAATTATAAATAATTATTTATTAATGCTTTTTTAATAATCATTTAAGATATTTTTTAATTTTAAAAAATGTCTAAATTTACTATAAGTTTTAACATTTTTTTTAATAGCTACTTTATGCTTATCTAAATCAACCAACTTAGAGAACTTATCTAAACTTTTAGTTAGTTTCCCTTGTTTATTGCTTTCGTATAAAATACCATTTTTACCATTGTTTAAAAATTCACTAGGACCGTTAGGGCAATTACTAGAAATTATAAACAAGTTTGATAGTGCAGCCTCTACAATTACAAAGCCTACCTCTTCCCATAAAGAGCTTAATATGAATGCATCTCCTCTTTTAAAATATTGATAAACATTATTTGTGTGACCCATTAAAAAAATTCTATTACTCAAATTTTTTTGCTTAATTTTGTGTCTAATTTTTTTTTCTTCTTCTCCATCACCTAAAATTAATAATATGAATTCATTATTTTTATTGCAAAAATTAGCAAATTCATCGATTAAATAAGTAAAATTTTTTTGCTTTGTAAATCTACCTGCTGCAAAAATTATTTTTTGATTTTTAAATTGATCTAATTTTTGATTATATTTTTTTGAGTCAGTAATAAATTTTTTAATATCAATTATTGCATCTGGTAAATAGTATAATTTTTTTAATTTGAATAACTTTATATCTATTAATTTAGCTTTTAATTCTAAGGTTGGACAAGTTGTGAGGTAAAGTTTATTAGATGAATATTTCCAAAAAAACTTACGAATAATATTTAACTTTGGCATGCCAGATATTCTAAGTATAAATTTTGTTTTTAAGCTAAAAATATTCATTATAGTCAATGGTAAAGATGTAATTAAATGAGCAATTAAAAATTCTGGCTTATTCTTTAATAAAATTTTTATCAATGGGATAAAACAAAAAATATAAATCAAGATGAAGGATAGTCTGCTTTTTAAATAGCCGTGTTTTGGCAAGTATCTAAAAAATTTGAAGCTTAGGTTAATAACATTAATATTTTTTTCTTTAAAATAATCAATATAATCGTCCCATTCACCACAAGCATTAATAATTGTAACTTTAAATTTATCCTTTCCATACTCAGATATAGAGACAGCAGAGTTCATCGTGGACTTAATTGTACCCACAGGGGTCAAACAGGGAGACCAGTAAAAGATATTTCTTTTCATTAATATATTTTATTCTTAATCATTTACTTAATTTTATATTATTATAAAACTATTGCGAAAAATAAATGACTGAATATAGCTACAAATTAGACAATTTTTTGTTTCCCTTTATATCGAAGTTAACTAAACCAAACATACTTGAACTAGGGGTTCAAAATGGTGTTTCAACATTAAAGTTTTTAGAGTTGTGTGATAGTAATGATGGATATTTATTTTCTGTGGATATAATGGATTGTCAAAGTGTTTCAATAAATCCTCGATGGTCTTTTTTTAAAACAAGAGATGATGATTTTGATTTTATTAAAACAAAAATTCCAAAAAAACTGGATGTTGTCTATCTTGATAGTTTACATGAAGCAAACCATGTTGAAAAAATATTTTATGAGTATTACGAGATGCTTAATGTTGGTGGATTTTTTTTTATAGATGATATCTCTCATATTCCTTACTTGGAGGACAAAGAAAGAAATAGCTTTTATTGTGAAATAAACAATAAAGAAACATTCCAAAAAATACTAGATATTTTCAATAACAACTCAGACTTATTTGAATTAAATTTTTCGTTTAAATCGTCAGGTTTGGGAATTATTAAAAAAATAAGTGCAGAAAGTTTAAAGAAAAATAAAAAGATTTTAACAAGAGAAAAGTCTTTAAAGAATATCCTTAGGACAGTATGGAAAAATTTCAAAAGAAGCTAATTATTTTTATGCCATCTATGGATGGTGGTGGCGTAGAAAAAAATATAGTTTTAATTACAAATTATCTTTCAAATCATATTAAAAAAATTAAATTAATAACTTTTGATGATAGATTTAATAAAAAATTTTCAAAAAAAATAAATATTATAAATTACAGAAAAAATACTGATAAAAAATTTAGTAAATATTTCAAGTATTTTATTTGTTTATTAATTTTATCAAAAGAAATATTAACAGATAGAAAATCGCTAGTAATTTCATTCCAAGCAAATATTTATACAATTATTTTATCAAAATTTTTAAGATATAAAATTATTATAAGATCAAATTCTTCACCAACAGGTTGGACTAATAATAAATTTAAAAACTATATATTTAAAAAATTTTTTAAGATTCCAAAAGCTATCATTGTAAACAGCTATGACTTTAAGAAAGAAATAGATAAAAAATTCAATATAAAAACAAAAGTCATTTATAATCCATTGAATCAATTGGAAATTAAAAAAAGATCACGAGATAAAGTTACTCTTAATTTTTTTAAAAAAAAAAAAACTTTGAAATTAATAAATGTTGCTAGGTTTACAGATCAGAAAGATCAAATAACTTTATTAAAGGCATTTTTGAATATTAATAAAGTTATAGATGCAGAACTTTTGTTGATTGGTTATGGAGTAAATAAAAATAAACTAATAAAATATATACAAATAAACAATTTAAATAAGAAAATTAAAATTTTACCCTACCAAGAAAACCCTTATAAATTTATTCAAAAATGTAATATTTTTATTCTTAGTTCTACTTATGAGGGTCTGCCTAATGTTTTATTAGAGGCGATGACATTAAAAAAATTTATAATTTCTACAAATTGCCCTACAGGACCTAGAGAGATACTTAATAATGGTAAATATGGCTTATTATATAAAATTGGAAATCATAAAGACCTATTTAGAAAGATTATGAGTTATAAAAAAAATAAGAGTAAATATAAAGGTTATATTAAAGATGGCTATAGAAGCCTTGAAAGATTTAATTTTAATGAAAATTGTAAGAAATATTTTGACCTAATTCAAAAAAATTTATAATGAATAATGAAGTAATTTACAAAGAAGCAAATGGTCATGAAACAAAAAATTTGTTCCCACAACTTATATCAATATAGAAAACGAGTTTAAGCAAAAAATTAAAGCTTGGAAGTTTTACGAAAGTGAATCTCAACCATTTCCATATCTCAGATCAGTAGAGGCAATAAAAATTTTAGCCATGTATAGAGGTATGCAATCTGGACAAGTTATGGCAGAAGCTTATAAATTAGAAAGAGAAATAATTTAATACTTCGGTTTCAAATTAAAAAAATTACGTAATTTTTTTAATATCATTTATCCAGCAATTCAAAAAAAATAACTCTTTTTTCGGGAAAACTTTTTCTTTTACAAGTTTTGTATAAATTAATTTCATTGATGGAATGATATTTTTTTCTCCCTTGATAAGTTTAATAGAGTAAATTGCATTAATTATTTTTTTATTTTTCAGGTAAAAAGGTATTTCATCTTTAAAGTCATCAAATATATTATGATAGTTTCTATACTGTAAATTAGTTGCAGATGAATAGGTTAGTGGGATGTTATTTAAGTGAAGAACTCTGAGAGTAATTAATCCACGCCAAATATCACATGCTCTGAAGGTGCAGGATGTGGGTAAATATAGTAATGGGAACGCATATTTGAACCATCTCGTATTTTGGCTATTAAATGTTGAATAAGTTTTATGATAAATACCAAGAGCTGTTTTTTTCTGAAATTTAATGTCAGTCTCTTTATGAGTTAGTCTATAAATTGCATCTACATCTGGATCTTTATCAGAAAGGTGTTGTTGTACAGGAGAATATATATATTTCAATTTTCCTTTAAAATTATTTTTCACTTTAATTTCGTCTAATGGAAAACCTCTTGGCCAAATAATTTTTTTTTTATCTTTCAAAAAATAATTAAAAATATTAACCCAACTTTTATTTTTTAAAAGAATACATTTTTTATAAATAGAAATATTGCTAAAAAAATTTTTTAGAGGTAAATTATCATCATCACTCTCAATTATAACATCTGCATTATTTTTTATTGCAATTAGATAACCAATATTTTTTCTTACATAAGCATTCTTAATACATTTACTTGCATAACTAAATTCTAATTTCTCTTGATCTTTAATATTGAAATAATTTGAATCTTTTAATTTAAATTTTTTTGGTGATTTAGCATCTCCGATAATATAGTAATCTATAGATTTTTCTTTACACATTTTTGCATAAAGTTTCATAATAGGGTTTGGTTTATTAATGGTAGTAATTACAAAAGCTTTTTTTAACATTAATTGATTTATTATAAGAATTAATATTTAAAGTACATATGTTTTTATCAAATATAAAAAAAAAAATTAAAAAAAAACTTACTATACAAACACCCCCAATCCTTAGTAAAAAAAAAAATGATATTTTTAGTAAATACAACGATGTTATTAGTAATTCATTATTTTCTTTTGGTACAAAAAATCCAGAAAAATTTTTTTACATAATCAAAATAACTCCAGGCGCAGGTCTTTTTTCGAACGTCCTATTTGTTTTAAATCATTTAAAAATAGCAAAGGATAAAAAATTTATTCCATTTGTTGATATGGAAAATTTTCCAACAATCTATAATGAGAGTAAAAAAATACACAACACATTTAATGCTTGGGAGTATTTTTTTGAAAATTATACAGATATAGGTATTGAAGAAATTTATCAAAGCAAAAATGTTTATATCACATCCAATAAATCACAAAGTGAATTTTTTAAAGACACTAATAATGAAGATTTAAGAAAATACTTCAAAGATAATCTGAAAATAAAAAATAGATACAAAAAGATAGTCCATTTTTTTTCAGAAAAATATTTCAAAAATAAAAAAGTTTTAGGTGTTCACTTTAGAGGAACGAGCTATAAAAGATCACCTGGTCATCCATTTCCAGCAACTAAAAAACAAATATTAAAAAGAATCAATGAATTGCAACTAAATGAAAATTATGACAAAATTTTTTTTGTTACTGAGGAAGAAAATTATAAGAAATTTTTAGTTTCAAATTTTAAAAATAAATCTTTATTTCTAAAATCAAGTTACAGATCTGATAAAAACGATGCTTTTGAATGTTACCCCAGAAACTTTCATAGATACAAACTAGGTCGGGAAGCATTATTAGAGACCATGCTTTTGTCCAAATGTGATGCCCTGCTACATATCACATCAAATATTTCATCGTCTGCAATTGCTTGGAACCTAAATGCATCACAAAAAAGAATTAAAATTGATAATGGAATAAATACTAATAATGTATTTATGGCTCAAATTCTTTGGTACTTGAAAAAAAGTTTACCTGCTTTTTTAGGAGGTTTTAATTAACAGGTCTTTTTTTTAACAATCTCAAAATAGAAGATTGATAATTCCTAATAAAACTATCTTTTAAAAGTTTATTTTTATTATCATATCTTTTAAAGAAATTATTTTTCTTTTTTTTAAATTTAATAAATTCTTTATTTAAAATTATATTTAATTTTTTAAAATCATCTGGCTTAAAAAAAATACAATTTTTATTTCTTTGTTCTATATGAACATCTATATTAGATAATATTACTTTTTTATTCATAGCTTTTGCCTGCTCAACTGTATTGCTCCAACCTTCAGATTTTGATGGGTTAATTAATGCTATTGAATAATACATTAAACTTATCATATCAATATAAGGTATAACTTTTAACATCCTATAATTTTTTTTTATCTTCTTTTCTAAAATATAATCTTTTATTTTTTCAATATATCTTGGATGTCTATGATCTGACATATTGCCTGTGGATATAATTTGAAAGTTTATTTTTTTTATACTTTCAGAAAGAGCTCTTAAAACTACTAAGTGGTTTTTATGTTTCCAATAATGATTAGGTAAAAAAAAATAATTATTACCTATTTTATATTTTGTCTTTAAATATGAGAATGATTTCAATTCAGAATATGATGGTACATCTACAGAATGCTTAATTAATAATGAATTTTTTGCTGCCTGAATATTTATTGATCTTAAATCTCTTTTTACAGTTTTACTACTCACTAAAATTTTAGTAGAAAAATGATTACAAAAAAATACCCTAGCTCTTCTAATTACTTTATCTAAAAAACTAAAATTTTCTGGTAAGTGTAATTCTTGAAAATCTGGTATCCAAGGATAATTCAATATTTTACTTTTTTTTCCTATCCATCCTGAGTGAGATAAAATTTTAATATTATTTTTTTCTAATAAATTATCTATATAAAAATTCTTATTAAAAATTATAATTAATAATTTATTAAATATTTTTCTTGATAAATTAGATCTTGAAACTAATTGCGTTTCAATTATTTCTAACTTTGAAAAAAACTTGTCTTGCAATAATTCTTCTTTTTTATCAGTAATTATTACTGGAGTGATTTTTTTATTAGAAAAATTATCAAGACATTTAAACAAATTCTTATAGTAATTATAGCCACCCAACCACTTAGATGACTTAAAGTTAATGATAAATCCAACTTTAATCATTTTAGTAACTTTGAGTTAGCTCAATTAATTTATTATTTTTCATATTTACTTAAAATATTAAGTAAAGTTTTATAAATCTTTTTTATATCATTCAATTTTAGTTCTGTGTTTGAGGGTAAAACTAATGATTTGAAAAAAATATCTGAACTATTTGTGTTTATTTTATTATTTAATTTGTTCACATATTTGAATTTAAATCCTTCTTGTTTATTCATTGGCCAAAATCCAGATCTTACTTCAATTCCAAATTTCATTAATTCTTGACCAATTTTAATTACTTGATGTTTATCTAAATTTTTAAAGTATATGCTATTAAGCCAATTCACAGCTTTATGGCCTTTAATATTTTTTTGTGTCAGTCTAATTCTTTTATCTATAAAAATTTTTTTATAATATTTCCCAACTTGAATCTTTTTTAATAACATAAATTTAGGAAACCTTTCAACTTGTGCTCTAGCTACTGCACCTAATAAATGTGGCATCAGATAATTATAACCTTCTCCATTAACAAAATATTTTTTCCAATATGGATCTTTGCCAGATCTAAATGGAGCATGCCTAGATGCAACTAATAACGCTTTTTTATAAAGAGACTTATTAGAAAAAGATAAAATACCTCCTTCACCAACACCAATCATTTTTTCAGATCTTACCGATGTAACATTAATGTCGCCAAAACTACCTATTTTTTTATTATTAATTTCTGAACCAAAAGACTCACTGCTATCTTCAATCACAATTATTTTTTTTCTTTTACATAATTTTACGATTTCAACTGTATCTCTTGCTGGATAGCCATACACATGCACTAACTGTAAAACTTTTGGTTTATATATTTTTATAGCTTTTTTGACCAACTCTAGGTCCAGTCCTAGTGTGTCTTTTTCTACTTCTACAATTAATGGTTTTCCGTTACATTGTGAAATACATGACATATTTGAAACGCATGTATAATTTGGAGTTATAACATAATCACCATTTTTAACACCTGCTGCTTTAAGTGCAATATGTATTGCTGAAGTTCCACTTTGTACTGCAAGCCCGTATTTGAGTCCTAGATATTTTGCAAATTTTTTTTCAAAATATTTTGTATGTTCTCCGTTAGAAGAAAGCCAATTTTTTTTTAAAACATCTAAAACATATTTTTTTTCTAATTTTGTTTGTGTTGGTTTATTAAGTGAATATTTCATTATTTATTTTTTATAAAATTATAGTCTGCTTCATAACCATTAGATTTAAAAAAAATTAATATAAATCTAAGTAAGTAAAACATTTTTTGTCTAATAAGAATTTTTTTTAATAAATATAATAATAAATTATTAATTTTTATTTCATTAGATAACATTAATATAAACCCACTTTCTAGAAATGTAATATTATAATTAAATCTTTTTGCAATAAATTCTAAAGATTCTTTACTATAAAAAAAAATATGTTGACCAGAATCAGCCTCTAAATAGTCCCAGTTTTCATCCTGATTTTGATAAATACCCGTTGTCATCAAAAATATTTTTGGTTTTAAAGAAAATATTTTCTTAAACTCTTCCATTGGCTGTGAAAAATGTTCAACTGACTCATATGAGGTTACTAAATCAGGTGTTATAAAATTCTGATTAGCAAATTCTTTTGAATATATATTTTTTGAGAATTTATCATAAGAAAAACAATTAAGATGATAATCTCTCATAATTCTACAAAACAAACCATCTCCCCCTCCATAGTCTAAAACATCTTTTAATTTAAATAATTTACATATTACAAATGAAACTAAAAAGGTTTTACTGACTCTTGCATAAACTCCTGTATCAAATTTTGTTAGCCAATCTGCATAAGCTTCTTCGAGCCAATAAGGTTTCTCTGTTTGTAGAGATTTACATTCTTCACACTCATAAAAATTTATATCGTATTTATTTAATAACTTTTTTGAAAATTTTTGAATTAATGAACCATCACAGAGTCTACAATTTAAATTTTTCATTAATGAACTATCGTCTTATCTTTTTAAAATGTTTTATATATTTATAAATAAAAATTAATAATATTAATAACAAGTTTTGGCCATTATCAATTCTAATTTTTATTTCTTCAAAAAAGTGATCCATAAAGTTAACTTTGCTCGAAAAACCACCTCTTCTAAAGTGACCAAATAACTCCTCTTTTTTAGTACCAATTCCTTTCATTTTATTTTTAACAATCATTCTATAAAAATAATCATAGTCTGCTGAATATTTGTATTTTAAATTATAAAACCCATTTATTTGAGCTGATTTTGTTTTTATAAAAAAACCAGTTGAATGACTGCTATAAAAACCCCAACTCCATCTTATTTTCCATGGTTTGTAACCATGAAGTATTCCCCAATGTTTCTTAACAGAGCCAAAAACAAAATCTAATTGGGGAAATTTATTAATATATTTAATCAAAGTAGATAATGTGTCAGGGGTAAACTTATCATCTGAGTTTAAAAAACCTAAATATTTACCTCTAGCAAGTTTCATCCCTAAATTAAAACCATCGTATATTCCTTTATCATCAAGGCTTACCCAATAGTCGATATATTTTTCATTTTTTTTAATTATGTCCAATGTTCGATCTGTAGAATTACCATCAATAACTATATGTTCAAAATTTTGATATTTTTGTTTTCTTATACTTTCAAGAGCTTCCTCAAAAAAAAGGTCTCCATTTTTAATTGTAGTGATGATGGTTATTAATGGTTCATTTTTTTTATTTTCTTTAAAATGTCCAGAACATCTGAGACCACCCTGTTTTATATTTTCATCACATTTACTAATTAAATTAAATAATGGTTCTTTTTTCATATACACAATGTCAGAAATTAATAATTATTTTGTTCTAAATGATAGTCTGCCATTTTATAATCTTTTGAATTTATAAAGTTATCACAGGTTTTAATTATCATTTCATGATTTTTTTTATTAAAGCTATTCATCCAAAAATTATATATTTCAGGTCTATAAATATTTTTTTTCCAGCCAAAGCCTTTAGAAAGTGAACTTCTATTAAGCTTAAGCCAATTGATTCTAAGATGAATTCTTCTCATAAAGAAAAATTCTAGTATTTCTTCTTTTTTAGGTTTTAACTTGTATTTTGATAAATTTAGTACCATCTTATTAAATTCAACTATTGTTTTAGGATTATGTGTGAAGTTATAGCCCGAATGAGGGTTTCGAGCACAGGCGTTGATAACTGTTACTCCTCTATACGCATATTCATAACCTATAGAACCAAAACAAGTTAATACATATTTAATATTCATTTCAATTATTTCATTTTGATTTTTTTTATGCGAAATAATTTGAATATTTTTATTTTTTTTTAAAATAGATTTTATATAAATAAAATCTCTTTTAGTATTTTCTGGATGAAGCTTAAAATACCAAATATAATTTGTTTTTAGGCTTAATGTAACTATGTTTTCTAACCAAATTACAAAATCTGGAAACAGCATTTTTCCGAAAACATGCGGACTATCATAAAAGTTATGCATTGCAATCATTACTCCAATTTTATTATTTTTTGAAATACTAATTTTTTTTTTTTTAAGATTGTATCCAATTCCAAATTTTCTTTTTCCTGAGATCATTAGATCTATTTCTTTTTTTGTATTTATTAGTCCAAATTTTTTTATTTTATTTGGTAATTTTCTAAATTTATCTTTATAAGTTACAAATTCATTACCTATAGTATAATTTTTATTTTTTATTTTATAAATTGTATTAAAAGTTGGCTTATATACTGTAACAGAAAACTCAGCGGCTATTCTCATTATCATGCCATACAAATATGTTGAGTGACTTATAATCAGTGCTTTAACTGAATTATTTTTAAAATAATTATACCAGTAAAAAAAAATATATATTGCTTCATTAAAAAAAATTCTAAAATCTTCTTCTTGAATATTTATTGTTGGTTTATTCTTAACTTTTAAATAGGTATCATAAATTAAGTCTCCTACCCAAATTTTATTAATTACAAAATTTAGAACCTCATTACGATTCTTAAATTTTTTTTTTGCTACTAATCGATTAACCTGATTATCAATTAATTTTGATTTTGATGGTCTCAGAAATTTTTCAACACCCATTGCATTATAAATGCCAAAATTATTTACCAATAATTTTTGACCTAAATGCCATTTTAATTTTTGAGAAAATGATTGAGAAATATCACTGGATATAAGAGTATAACCTTCATACGCATTAACTGTACATGAGTATTTTTTGTTTAAAGAGTTAATCAAATATCCATAACATATATGATGTGAAGACCACCTATTAAACTCAACAAGTATTATTCCTTTTTTATTATTTTTTTTAATTTTAGGAAAATTTTTTTTTATATGCTCACTAAATTTTTTATTTACATATAGATTTTGTAAATTCATAAATGTATTTATTTTGAAGTTTTATTTTATTTATATTTTTTTCTTTCACTAATCATTGGTCTAAGTCCATCTTTAGGGTCAGATCTCCACTTTCTCTCACCTGTCTCTGACGATTGGTAATGAATCTTACCACTTCCATCTATCTTTTTATTATATTTACTGAGTTTAATTACACTTTCAATTTCAACTGGCAACCAACAATGGCCCCCTTGGTATTCGGGACCTTTGCCATCTAAATCTAAATGGAATTCTATAATATCTGCATCATATTTATAAATTGATTTTAAAATTACACTTTCATTTTTTGTATGATCAGACCAGCCTGTTTTTATTTTTTTATTAGGAAAATATTTTTTTAGTAATGTATTTAAAGTTTTAATTGATTGTAAGTTTACGTTATCTAATTTTGTTGGGTAATTACTTACACATCTAAGAATTGAAAATTTGTAAAATTTTTTTTTTTTGAAAATATTTAAAACTTTTTTAATTTCTAATTCTGTAGACATTCCTGTTGAAAAAATAATATCTTTTTTATTTTCTATACATCTTAGAAAAATATCTTGTCTTAACAGCTCATAAGATCCTATCTTGTAAAAATCTACATGTTCCTTTAAATCATCTACAGCATCTAAATCAAAGGGAGAGCATCCAAATAATAAACCTTTTTTTTTGGCATACCGTGAAAGTATTGGAATTAGTTTTTTTGACAATTCTAATGATTTAATATTTTTATGTGACTTACTTTTTTTTAGTATTTCTGGTGCAAATAACTTATTTGATTTAAATAATTGAAATTTAACTGCGTCACATCCAATTCTTTTTGCTTCATCTATTAATTTTTTTGATCTTTGTTTGTTATTAAAATGATTTGAGCATATTTCTGCAATGAAAAAAGTCATTTTTGTCCTAAAAATTTTTTTAATAATTTGTGTATTTTAGAAATAGTTTTATTTTTTAAATCATAATATATTGGAATAGAAAATGCTTGCTCATAATAATCCATAGAATTTGGGAAATCTTTATAATTAAACTTATAGTTTTTTTTGAAATATGGCTGTAAAAAAATAGGTATATAGTGAACTTGTAATTTAATTTGATTTTGCATAAAAAGTTTAAATAGATCAGATTTAGTTTTTTTTAATTTTTTAAAATTAATTCTCAAAACATATAAATGATATGCATGTGTTCTGTTAACTTTTAAATCAGGCAATTTTAATTCATGTAATTCTGAAAGTGACTGACTATATTTTTTAGCAATTTCTTGTCTGTATTTTGTAAATTTGTCTAACTTTTGAAGTTGAGATATTCCAAGCGCTGAACTAATGTCACTTAACCTATAATTAAAACCTAACTCCTCAATATTGTAAAGCCAAGGTTTTTTTGTGTTATTTTGAGACCTAATAATGCCATGTGATCTATAAAGATTAAATATTGTATGAAGTTTTTTATTGTTTGTTAATATCGCACCACCTTCTCCTGTTGTTATATGCTTGACTGGGTGAAAACTTAAACATGATGCATCCGCATATTTTGTGGCATAACCAATATTATTCTTGTACTTCGCTCCTAACGCATGACAATTGTCATTAATTAATTGAATTTTATACTTTTTTTTTAGATAGTATAAATCCTCCCAATCAGATGGTTGTCCTGCAAAATCTGTGATTATTGCTGCTTTTATTTTTTTTTTTTTTATTTTGTCCTCCAATTTATTTGGGTCAATATTAAATGTATTTTTATCAATATCTATAAATTCAGGGTAAGCCCCACAATGTATTGCTCCTGCTATTCCAGCTATGAAAGTAATTGGTGAAGAGACTATTATATCACCTTTTTTCCAATTTAAACTTTTTGCAACAATCTGTAATCCTGCTGTTGCTGATGATACACAAGATACATATTTTGTATTTAATTTTTTTTCTAACTCATTTTCAAATTTTTTAACAATCGGCCCTTGAGTTAAAAATTCACTTTTTAGTACTTCGACTACACTTTTTATATCTTTTTTATCAATATTTTGCCTACCATAAGAAATCATTATTTTTCTAATTCAAATGAATAAAAATTATTTTTTATTAATTTTTTAATTGAGGTAGTTGATAGAAAAAATTTATTATTAAAACTTGAGTAATTTGATATTTTTTTTTTACTTTTAATTTTTATAAATGATGGAAAAATTATATAATAATTTTTGAATTCCATAGAATTTATAGCATCAGTCTCTGATATCATTTCTTCGTGTATCTTTTCTCCAGGTCTTAAACCAATATATTTTATTTTTTTATTTGGATTTATTGCTTTAACTAAATCAAGAATTTTATATGAGGGAATTTTAGGTACAAATATTTCTCCACCATTCATTACTTTGATGCAGCTCAAAACAAAAACTACAGCCTCTGGAAGTGTTATATTAAATCTAGTCATTCTCTTATCCGTAATTGTGAAAGGATCTCTACTTAAGTTTTGTTTTAAGAGAACAGGAACAACAGAACCTCTGCTGCCTAAAACATTTCCATATCTAACGACAGAAAATTTAATTTTTTGTCCACCTTTAAATAAGTTTGCCGCAGTAAATAATTTATCTGATGCTAGTTTTGTTGCTCCATATAAATTGACCGGGTTTACTGCTTTATCAGTAGAGAGTGCTATTATTTTATCAACATTACACTCTAATGATGCATGAATTACATTTTCAGCACCATAAACATTTGTTTTAATACATTCCATAGGATTATATTCTGCTGTTGGTACCTGCTTCAATGCGGCTGCATGAAAAACATAGTCAACAGATCTCAAAGCTAAAGTTAGTCTAGATCTGTCTCTAACATCACCTATAAAAAATCTAAGTTTTTTTTGTATTTAATTAATTCTTGGGACATTGAAAATTGTTTTGCTTCATCTC
>MDSY01099740.1_pt1 | contig 17614 bp, 16 predicted proteins | sample 811131 | NCBI WGS metagenome assembly MDSY01 (sample SAMN05326643, study PRJNA326480) | marine metagenome | isolation source: seawater | place: Atlantic Ocean: South West | collected 2010
ATTAGATCACTTTTCATTATCTGCTGGAAGATCTATAAATATTAATCTAATAAAAAAAGCATTAAATAAATGAATAAATATAGAACTCATAATTGCTTAGAGTTAACAGAAAAAGAATCTGGTAAAAAAGTTTTTTTGTCTGGTTGGCTTCACAGAAAAAGAGATCATGGTAATTTACTATTTATAGATTTACGAGATCACTTTGGAATCACGCAATGTGTGATTGAAAACAAGAACAAATGCTTCAAGGTTATAGAAAGTCTTAGGTCTGAGTCCATAATAAAAGTTTACGGTAAAGTTGAAAAAAGAGAGTCTGGAACTGAAAATAAGGATTTAAAAACAGGAGCAATCGAAATTCATATTGATGATATTGAAATTTTGTCTGAGGCTAAAGATCTTCCGATGCCTGTATTCGGAGAGCAAGAATATCCAGAGGATATTAGACTAAAATATAGGTTTTTAGATCTTAGAAGAAACAAAATGCACAATAATATTATTCTAAGATCAAAAGTGATTTCATTTATAAGAAGTGAGATGTCAAGAAATGGATTTTTAGAATTTCAAACACCGATATTGACATCTTCAAGTCCAGAAGGGGCAAGAGATTTTTTAGTCCCAAGCCGGTTGAATCCAGGAAAATTCTACGCATTACCTCAAGCACCACAACAGTTTAAACAATTAATAATGGTTTCAGGATTTGATAAATATTTTCAAATAGCTCCATGCTTTAGGGATGAAGATGCAAGAGCCGATAGAAGTCCAGGTGAGTTTTATCAATTGGATGTAGAAATGTCTTTTGTCGAGCAAGAAGATGTATTTGAAGTTATAGAGAAATTAATGATTAGTTTATTTAAAAATTTTTCCACAAAAAAACTAATGTATGAAAAATTTCCTAGAATTTCTTATGCAGATGCTATGCTTAAGTATGGCACGGATAAACCTGACCTGAGGAATCCTATTTTGATACATGATTTAACAAATATATTCACAAGAGACGATGTAACTTTTGATATTTTTAAAAAATTAGTGAAATCTGGATCTAAAGTTAGATGTATTGTTACCAAAAACACAAAAGACAAGCCAAGAAGTTTTTTTGATAATATTGATAAATGGGCTAAAGAGCAGGGCGCATCTGGCCTTGCTTATTTTACCATCGAGAAAGATAAGGAAATTTCAGCAAAAGGACCGGTTGGTAAATTTTTTAAACAAGAATCTTTGAAAGAAATAATGAAAATAACTTCTGCAGATGTTGGCGACAGTATATTTTTTGCTTGTGGTAAAATAAAAGATGTAGAGAAAATCACCTCTTTAGCAAGAGAAAAAATAGCTAAAGATTTAAATCTAATAGATGAAAATATATTTGCATTTTGCTGGGTGGTTGATTATCCAATGTTTGAATTAGACGAAGTAAGTAAAGAAATTAAATTTAGCCATAACCCTTTTTCTATGCCTCAAGGTGATATTAAAAAATTGAACCTTGACAAACCTTTGGAAATTAAAGCTTATCAATATGATATTGTTTGTAACGGTATTGAACTATCATCAGGAGCTATTAGGAATCATACACCACAATTAATGTATCAATTATTTGCAATAGCAGGCTATGACAAGAGGCAAGTGGATGAAAAATTTAGTGGAATGATAAATGCATTAAGTTATGGCGCTCCCCCGCACGGTGGAATAGCCCCAGGTATTGATAGGATTGTAATGTTGTTAGCGGGTGAGAAAAATATTAGAGAAGTTACTCTTTTTCCTTTGAATCAAAACGCTCAGGACCTTTTAATGAGCGCACCCTCAGAGGTGGAAGAAAAACAATTAAAAGAATTAAATATAAAATTAGATAAAAAAACTAGTTTTTAGATTTTAGGTTAATTCTAATGTCACTTAGATCAACAAGTTTTTCTTCGTAATTACTTCGAACAAAACCTTTGGAGGTAATATTCTTAACTATTTTTAAAAATTTATCATCAGTATCATCTTCACTAATATCCGAAGTACTAGCAATAGAAGGTGTGTGAGCTAATTCCTCTCTACCTAAATATGAAATTGCAAGTTCTCTAAACACATAATCAAGTATTGATGTAGCACTTAAAATTCTGTCATTACCTTCGACGTTACCTGATGGTTCGAATTTAGTGTCAATAAAAGCATCTACATATTCATCTAAAGGGACGCCGTATTGTAATCCTAACGATATAGCAATCGCGAAATTATTCATCATGGCTTTAACTAGTTCACCCTCTTTATTGGTATCAATAAAAATTTCTCCAATTTTTCCGTCATTGTACTCACCTGTATGTAAATAAACTTTATGATTACCAATCTGAGCTTTCTGAATATAACCCTTTCTTCTATCGGGCATTTTAAATCTTTTTTCTACCTGTCCTTTTATCTTGTTATTTAAATTAACATTATTAACATTCGAGTCTTTTGAATTTACTATTTTATTAACTATAAGTTCTGAAACTTCATCAGATCTTTTTACTTTTTTTTCATCAAGTTTATCTTTATCCCCTATTTTTTTAGTTTTTCTATTATTGAGCCTCACGTCAATAACTTCGACCTCTCCGTCTTTTCGGCTATCAATTTTAGACAATTCAGCGTCATTTAGCTCGTTAAGAGTATGAACTGTTTTAAAGGTACAGGTATAATAAGTTTCAACTACAAATTTTTTCATTATAATATTTTAGGAATCAATTATTTAAGATATATAACAATTATAATAAGTGTCTAGAACTTAATATACACTCTTAAAGTGTGTGGATGTAATTATGATTAACCCAAAACAAATTTTTACCTGGTGGCACAAACAAACTTTTGGAACACTCTTAAAAACATTATTTTTTGGAAAATTTGTTGGAGAGGACTCCTGCGGAAACAAATATTATAAGAGTAAAAATGATGAAAGGTGGGTTGTTTATCAAGATAACATAGAGGCATCAAAAATAACATCTGAATGGTTTCTTTGGATGCATCATACAATTAATGAAATACCTAATAAGCAAAAAAAAAAGCATCTTTGGCAAAAAGAACATTTAGAAAATCAGACAGGCACATCAAATGCTTACAAACCAAATCAAATATCTAAATTAAATAACTTAAAAAAAAAATATGAAGCTTGGAAAAATTAGTTTTTTATTAATTTTTATTAGTTTTTATACTTTATATGCTGAAGAAAAAATAACTACAGTTCCATTAGTGAACCTTGAGAACCTAGAAGCTAGCTTTGAGACTGAAGACTCTGAAGAACAAAATATTTTAAATAAAGAAAACTTAAGCTTAAAAGAAAAAAAAATCAAAGAAACAGAAAATAAATCTACTAGAATCAACATAGTTGCGTTGGATAAAATAACCGCAAAGACTTCTGATATTTCCTTATTTTTAGGTGAAACAAAAAAATTTGGTTTACTAGAGATAAAAGCATTAAAATGTGGAAATGTTAAAGCACAATCAGAACAAGGACAAGCAGCTTATATTCAGGTCAAAGACTTATCAGATAATTTAACAAATCAAGTATTCGTATTTAATGGCTGGACTTTCTCCTCCAGCACTACTGTAAATCCTATTGATCATCCAGTTTATGATTTATGGCTTGTTAGTTGTGAGAACGTTTAGATAATTTTTTCTTTTGCTAGCCAATTTGTATCAAAATTAGAATTAATAAATTTTTCGTGTGAAATAAGTTTTTTATGTAATGGTACCGTTGTGTCAATTCCTTCCAAAACAAATTCATCTAAACACCTCCGCATTCTTTGAATTGCTTCCTGTCTATTTCTCCCATGACAAATGACTTTAGCAATTAAGCTGTCATAGTAAGGAGTCACTTTACATCCTTGAAAAATTGCCCCATCAACTCTCGTTCTGAATCCTGACGGTTGATGGCAAACTGAAATAATTCCTGGGCTTGGTTGAAAATCTTTAGCAGGATTTTCAGCATTAATTCTACACTCAATAGCATGTCCTCTTGAAACAATATCGCTTTGTTCTAAAGCTGTATCTCCAGTAAAAGCTATCCATATTTGTTCCTTAACTATATCTATACCGGTTACCACTTCTGTAACTGGATGCTCCACTTGTACTCTCGTATTCATTTCTAGGAAATAAAACTTATTGTCCTCATATATATATTCTATAGTTCCAGCTCCTTCATACCCAAGTTTTTCAACCATATTGACTGTGCTCTTAAGCAATTTACTACGTACTTCTTCGCTAAGCACAGGGCTTGGTGTTTCTTCAATTAGTTTTTGATGTCTTCTCTGAACAGAACAATCTCTTTCGTACAAATGAACTGTTCTATTTTTTCCTGATAAAATTTGCACTTCTATATGCCTTGGAGATTTAAAATATTTTTCTATATATAACTCATCATTTCCAAAATATTTTTTTGCTTCTTGTTTTGCAGCAATGAAGAGATCTTCTAATTCAGCCTCTTTTTCGACAATCTTCATACCTTTACCACCACCACCTCCTGCAGCTTTAATTAAAACTGGAAAACCAATAGCTGAGCAGACTTTTTTTGCATCTACCAATGACTTGACTCCACCTTCAGAGCCTTCAATAACTGGAAGACCATATTGTTTTGCAATTTTTTTAGCTTCTATTTTATCGCCCATTTTTCTTATTAAATCTGCACTTGGGCCTATAAATTTTATTCCATGCTTAGTAACTATTTCTGCAAACTTTGCATTTTCTGATAAAAATCCGTAACCAGGGTGAATAGCTTCAGCCCCAGTGAGATCAACCGCTGACATTATCGCGGATATATTAAGATAACTATTTTGAGGCTGATGAGAGCCAACACAAACACTTTCATCTGCTAATCTCACGTGCATTGCATCTGAATCCACATCTGAATGTATCGCTACAGTCTTAATACCCCATTCTTTACAGGCTCTTACTACTCTAACAGCAATTTCACCTCTGTTAGCAATCAAAACTTTTTTAAACATTAATTTATTTTAAAATAACTAAGGTCTGCCCAAATTCTACGGGCTGTCCGTCTTTTACTAAAATTTCTTTTATTTCTCCATCGCCGGTAGAAGGAATATGATTCATTGTTTTCATGGCCTCAACAATCATTATTGTTTGGCCCTTTTTAATTTTTTCTCCAACTTTGATAAACTGTTTTGCGCCTGGTTCAGCAGCTAAATAAGCTGTACCAATTATTGGAGATTTAATTCTAGTTCCATCTTCATCATTATTTAAAACAGCTTTAGTCGTATTTGATTTTATATTTGTAGATGTCTTTTCTACTGATGGAGGTACCCATTTTGAAACTTTTATTTTTCTATCACCTTCTTGGTATTCAAGCTCAGTCAATTGAAATTCATTTAAGCTTTCAACTAGTTCTTTAATTATTTTTTTATCTATTTTCATTTTTGATAATTTCTTTAAGCCCTTCTATAGCTAGAATGTATCCATTAAAACCAAATCCACAGATAATACTTCTAGCTGCCTTACTAATTAGAGATTTATGCCTGAATTTCTCTCTATTGTAAATATTTGTGATATGTAATTCTACGATAGGTATTGTTAATATCATTAAAGCATCTCTAATTGCTACAGATGTATGAGTATATCCAGCGGCATTAATTATTAAACCATCATATTTTTTCCTAGAATCTTGAATAAAATCTACAATTTTGCCCTCAATATTTGATTGTTTAAAAGTTAGCTGAACATCCTTTTTTTTTGCGAAGTTTTTACAATTTTTTTCAATTTCTTTTAATGTTACGTGCCCATATTTTTCTTTCTCTCTTTCACCCAAAAGATTAAGATTTGGACCATTAATAATAATAATTTTGTGCTTCATTTTTTGAAATGTATGTATATTAAATATCTTAATTATGGCAAAAATACAATTAAATGGAAGTAAATTAGAATTAAGCAATAAGAAATCTATAGCTACATTGTTAAAAAAATATAAAATTAATAACAAAAATATTGCAGTTGAATTAAACGGTATAATAATCAATCGAAGCAAATATAAATTAACCTTTATAAAAGATAAGGACAAAATTGAAATAGTACATTTTATCGGCGGCGGATAATTATTATGAAAAAAAATATTTTTAGAATTAGTAACCAGATTTTAAAATCAAGACTAATTGTAGGAACTGGAAAATATAAAAGTTTTAAGGAAACGGCTCATGCAGTTAAAGCATCCGGAGCTAGTATGGTTACAGTGGCCATCAGAAGAATAAATATTTTAGATAAAAAAAAACCTTTATTGACTGATTATTTAAATCCAAAACAAATCAAGTATCTCCCTAACACAGCAGGTTGCTTTAACGCAGAAGACTCCCTCAGAACACTAAGATTGGCACGAGAGATAGGTGGGTGGAAAATGGTTAAGCTTGAGGTGCTAGGAGACAAAAAAACCTTGTACCCTGATATGATAGAAACACTTAAAGCAACAAAGGTATTAGTTAAAGAAGGATTTAAAGTTTTAGTTTATTGTTCAGATGATCCTTTGTTGGCAAAAGAATTAGAATATTTAGGTGCTTCGGCTGTAATGCCTTTGGCGTCCCCAATAGGCTCAGGTCAAGGCATACAAAATAAAATAAATTTATCTATTATAATTAAAAATGCGAAGGTACCTATCATAGTCGATGCTGGTATCGGCACAGCCTCTGACGCTACGGTTGCGATGGAATTAGGATGTGATGCCGTTTTAGTGAATAGCGCAATTGCAAAAGCAAAAAATCCAATCTTAATGGCTGAGTCTTTTAAGAATGCAGTAATCTCAGGCCGTCAATCTTTTATTGCTGGCAGGATGAAAAAGTTATTTTATGCAGATGCTAGCAGTCCATCTAAGGGCTTAATTTAGGCAGCTTTTTTCTTTCTTCTTACCCAGAGAGTTCTCGGTGACTTTTTCTTGTCTTTTTTCTCATTATCTTTTTTCTCAATATTTTTTTTCTTTTTTTCTGAAAAAGTTTTTTTGTCATTTTTAATCTTTTTAATTTTTTTTGTTTCTTTTACTATTACCTTAGTCTCTCTCTCAAATCCTTCAATTTTATTTATATTTTCAATTTTATTTATTGTTTTTTTATTTTTATCCAATAGATTTATACTATATTCAGGTATTATAAGTTGCGGATTGGCAATGAAACTAATTTTTATTTTAAATTTTTTTTCAAAATAATTAATTTCTTTATTTAAAATTTTATCTATATAAATTTTAATTTTTTCAGGAGCCTGGACATCTATACTTTTCACTTTATCTGTAAATGACAGCATCTCTGATTTTTTTACTAATTTTAAAGAGAAAGATTCTAAAGACAAATTTGTTTCCCATTTAATTGATCCTTCTCTTAGCCTTTGTCTAGTCATTTCTAACAATCCAAATGTACTAATTTTACCTACCTGGATTCTTGCTCTATCTTTTCTAATAACTTCCCTCATTTTTTTTTCCACCAACCTTCTGTTAAAAAAATTCATCATATCGATAAAATCTATAACTATTAGTCCAGACAGATCTCTAATTTTTATTTGTTTTGCTATTTCTTCTGCGGCTTCCAAGTTAGTATTCAATGCAGTTTTTTCAATGTTTGAGGCTTTAATAGATTGTCCAGAGTTAATATCGATTGCCACTAAAGCTTCAGTGGGGTTGATTACTAAATAACCTCCAGATTTTAATTTGACTACTGGGTCAAAAATATTATTGAGCTCTTTTTCAATTCCAGCATCATGAAACAATGGAACTTTACCTTTATGTTTTTTTAAAAATTTGGCACTTTTTGGAATTAATTCTTTAATAAATAGTTTTGCCTTTTGGTACCCTTCGTTCCCATCAATATAAATGCTTGAAGTGTCATTATCATAAATATCTCTCAGAGCTCTTTTTATAATATCACCTTCTTCATATATTAGTGATGGAGCATTTGAGTCCAATGCTTTGTTTTGAATCTGGTCCCAAGTTTTTAAAGTATTTTGAAAGTCTTTTTCAATTTCATTTTTAGTTTTATTTGCCCCTGCGGTGCGAACTATAACTCCCATACTTTTAGGAATCTCAATCTCATTTAAAATATTTCTTATTTTTGTTCTATCAGCTGAATTATAAATTTTTCTGGATATTCCACCACCTTTGGCGGTATTCGGCATTAATACAATATATTTCCCAGCTAATGAGATAAACGTAGTTAATGCAGCACCTTTATTTCCTCTTTCTTCTTTTAATACTTGAATTAAAATAACTTGACCTGGTTTTATTACTTCTTGAATTCTGTATCTTTTAACACCATAAGAATTTTTTAATTTTTCTCTTACATTATTGTTCTTTTTCTCTACTTCAGCGTTATTACCGCTTTCATTTTTATCTATTAAAGATTCAGAACTCTCATCCTTTAAAATTTCCGAGTTTTCTTCATTATTTTCTGAAACTTTGTTTTCGCTATTTATAGCCTCATCACTTGAGTTGACTTCACCATTCAATTCATCTAAATTTTTCTCTTTTAAATCCTCCCTTATTTTTTCTTCAACTTCTTGCAGTCTTTCCTTGTCTTCAGTTGGGATTTGATAGTAGTCAGACTGAATGTCATTAAAAGCAAGAAAACCATGCTTTACTCTTCCAAAATTTATAAAAGCTGCCTGTAATGATGGCTCGACTCTACTTACTGTACCTAAATAGATATTATTTTTAAAATTTAGTTTGTTCTTATCTTCGTACTCGTATTCTTCAATTCCATTTTCTGATTTAAGTACAATTCTAGTTTCGTCTGGATGAGAGGCGTCAATGTATAATTTTTTTTCCATTTTGAATGAATTCCTTTAGTGATTAATTTTTGAGAATTTTGTTTAAAATTTTGCATTCAAATACTATACAAAATTTTTTGATTTTAATCATCAATAATGAAGTCTATAAATACGCCTTAAGATAGCCAAAATTTAAGTTTTACCTCACTAGAATGATGATTAAACATATTAATAACCTTGTAAAAATAGCAATTGTTATAGTTTTATCTATATTTTTTTTGTTATTTTCTGCTCTTTGGTATTTTTCTTCAGGATTACCTGATTATAAAAAACTAGAAACTTATGAACCGCCAGTTTCTAGCAGGGTATATGCTAATAATGGAGATTTAATTGCAGAATATGCTGTGGAAAAAAGGCTATTTATTCCTTACGAGTCTATCCCTAAACCTATAATAAATTCTTTTCTTTCAGCCGAAGATAAAAATTTTTTTGACCATCCTGGGATAGACCCACAAGGTATTATTAGAGCCGTAATAAATAATTTTAAAAATATTGTTAACGATAAAAGACTAGAGGGCGCTTCTACGATAACTCAACAAGTTGCAAAAAACTTTCTTTTAACAAACGAAGTTTCATTAAAAAGAAAAATAAAAGAGGCTATATTAGCATTTAGAATTGAAAAAGCTTACAGTAAAGAAAGAATATTAGAGCTTTATTTAAACCAAATTTATCTAGGAAGTGGAACTTATGGAATTGCAGCAGCAAGTTTAGAATATTTTGATAAATCTGTAAAAGAGCTTAATTATCCTGAAGCCGCTCTCCTAGCCGCCCTACCAAAAGCTCCAAGTAAGTATAATCCATTTAGATTTTATGATGTAGCCAAGTTGAGAAGAAACTTAGTTTTACAAAATTTAAATGAAAATAATTTCATTAATAACCTTGAATTAAAAAAATTTAAATTAGAGGAAATTAATTTAAAAAAAAGAAAAATTAAACTTCTTCAGGAAGCCAATTATTATACTGAAGAAATTAGAAGAATTATTAAAGATAATTATGGGTTTGACAAACTTTATGCCGAAGGTTTATCGATAAAATCCTCACTCGATGTTAATTATCAGCTTTATGCTCTTAGTGCTTTAAGAGCAGGGATCGAGTCTTATGATAGAAGACATGGTTGGAGAGGACCAGTTTTAAATACAAAAAAACAAAAAAATTGGCAAGAAGTTTTAAAACAAAAAAAAATAGATTCCAGTTTAAATTGGAATTTTGCAGAAATAACAAATGTTAGAGATTCAGAAATAACTTTTCAAATTTTAAACGCAAAAGAACAAGGAACTATTTTAGTTAACAATTTAAAGTGGGCAGTAAATAAAAATATTTTTGATACATTTAAAATCAATGACGTAATTTATGTTCACAGAAATAAAAATGGAAAATGGAATCTCAAGCAATATCCAAAAGTTAATGGTGCTATTGTAGTCATAGACCCATTTAGTGGAAAAGTAAGAGCTTTAGCTGGTGGATTTAGTTTCAGTTCAAGTGAATTTAACAGAGCAACGCAAGCAAAAAGACAACCTGGTTCTGCTTTTAAACCTTTCGTTTATGCCGCAGCATTAGAAAATAATTTTTCTCCAAATTCGATTATTTTAGACGCACCCTTCACAGCCGCACAAGGTGTTGGCCTAAAGAATTGGAAGCCAGAAAATTATGGTAAAGAATTTTATGGACCAACTACTTTAAGAAAAGGAGTTGAATTTTCAAGAAACTTGATGACAGTAAGAATAGCTCAAGATTTAGGTTTAAAAAAAATATTACAGCTATCAAATGACTTAAATATTTATGATGAAATACCAGAGTTGTTATCAGTATCACTGGGTTCAGCAGAGACGACTTTACTGCAGATTACAAACGCTTATTCCACTTTTGTTAATGGTGGAAAAAAAATTAACCCTATTCTTATCGAGAGAATTCAAGACAGAAGAGGTAAAACTATTTATAATTCTGATAAAAGAGTGTGTGTAGGTTGTGACAAGTTTTCAGAAACAGATAAATCAATTCCACATTTAAAAGATAATTATAAGCAAGTTATAAGCAAAGAAACCGCATATCAAATTTTATCAATGTTAGAAGGAACAGTTCAAAGAGGAACTGGAAAGAGGCTAAGAGATTTAAATGTACCACTTGCCGGAAAGACAGGTACAACCAATGATAATTATGACGCTTGGTTCATCGGTGCCACTTCAAATCTAATAGTCGGAGTATACATTGGATTTGACAATCCAAAAACACTAGGAAAGTATGAAACTGGAGCTAAAGCAGCATTACCGGTGTTTAAAAATTTTGTGAGACAAGCTTTATATAAAGATGAATTTAAATCATTTACTGCGCCAGAAGAAATATTCTTTGCAGCAATTAATTATAACACTGGAAAAAAAGAAAATTTTAGCAATCCAGACTCAATTATTGAAGCTTTTAAATTAAGTGATATTAAAAAGATGAAAAATAATAATCTAGATAAAGACTTAAATTATGATAGTCTAGTTAAGTTTAGACAATTTTATTAATGGAACTAATAGACCAACAAATAACAATAGCTGAAAAAGCGTTGAATAATATTAGGGGGTATCTTTGAAACCAACAATATTAGATCAAAATTAGATAATTTAAATTCTATAATTGCAAAAGAAGATTTTTGGAAAGACAATAATAAAGTAAAAAAGACAGTTAAAGAAAAAAAACATTTTGAAATAGTCATTGAACTATTTAATAGCTTAGAGAAAGACCTTCAAAACCTTATTGATATTTACGAACTTGCAAAAGAGGAGTCGGACGAAGAAATTATTTCTGACTGCTCAGACAAAATAAAAGAGATAGAAAAAAAAATAAAAAAAACAGAAGTTAATTGTTTTTTGTCAGGAGAAAACGATTCGCTTGATATATATTTAGAAATTCATGCCGGGGCAGGAGGAACAGAAAGTCAGGATTGGGCAGAAATGCTTAGAAGAATGTACATGAAGTGGTTTGATAAAAAATCTTTTAGTTGTGAGATTATTAGCGAACACGCAGGTGAAGAAGCTGGAATTAAATCTTCAACAATAAAGGTCAGCGGCGAGTATCTCTATGGACTGATGAAAAATGAGTCAGGTGTTCATCGATTAGTTCGAATATCACCTTTTGACAGTGGTGCAAGAAGACACACAAGCTTTGCTAGTGTTTGGGTTTATCCCTCAGTAGATGACGAGATAGACATCAAAGTAGATGAAAAAGATTTGAGAATTGACACCTATAGATCAAGCGGAGCGGGAGGCCAGCATGTTAACGTAACAGACAGTGCTGTTAGAATTACCCATCTTCCAACCAAGATAGTAGTTCAGTGCCAGAATCAAAGGTCGCAACATAAAAATAAAGAAACATGTTATAAGATGTTAAGAGCACGTCTATATGAGCATGAACTTCAAAAAAGAGAAGAACAAGAGCAGAAAAACGTAAGCACAAAAACAGATATAGGCTGGGGGCACCAAATACGTTCTTATGTTTTACAACCCTATCAACTTGTAAAAGATTTAAGATCCAAGATTGAAAGCACCAATCCCGACGATGTATTAAATGGAAATTTAGATCAGTTTATTGAAGGAAATTTATTTAAATCATAATGAAAAAATTTATATATTCATTTTCTGTAATTCTAATATCATTAATCATTTTATTTATTTTTTTTCTTTCCACAATCGGAATAGAGACGTCTAAATTTAACAATTTAGTTGTTAGTGCAATAAAGAAAGAGGATCCTAACATCAAAATTTCATTAGATAAAATTAAAATAAAATTTGATGCAAAAAAAATTCAAATCTACCTTGCAACAATCGAACCTCAAATTATTTATTACGATATAAAGATACCAATAAAAGAAATAAATCTTTACTCTAAACTAATCTCAATATTGAAATCTAAAAATGAAATAAATCAAGCAATTTTTAATTTGGAAAATTTTAAAGTGAAAGACTTTCAAAAGATAGCAACTAGAATTAAACCTTCAAATTTTAAAACCTATTTATTAAACAATCTAAATGATGGACAAATTGAAAAAATTCTAATTGATATAAAATTAGGTAAAAATCTAAGCATTAAAGACTATAAAGTAAATGGTTCTGTAAAAAAAATTAACATTAAACTTTTGAACGATTTATTGATCCAAGATATGAGCTTTAACTTTATATCTGATAAAAATTTAACCTTAATAAATTCATTAGATGCAAATTATCAAGATGTTTTGATCTCCGATGGATATTTAAGTTTAAAGAGAAATAAGCAAATAGATATTGAAGGAAAATTTAATTCTAAATTTAATTTAAATAAAAATCAGATAATTAAATTATTTGCCAGAGAAGATATAAAATTTTTAAAGAAAAACCAAGTTAAAGCACAGGGCTCACTTTTACATAATTTTACACTAAAAATTGATGAAAATTTTAAATTAATTAACTACGATTATAAATCAAATGGTAAAATTTTAGAGTCTCAAATAACTTTAAAAGATAATTTTAAAAGCAGCTTTCTTGAAAAACCAATAAAAAATTTTTCTATAATAAATACCAATGTATCAATAAATTTTAATAAAAAAAAAGATAACCTATTAATAATTGACGGTCTATATAATCTGGGCAGGTCAGAAAATAAAAAATTTAAAATTTCACACGATTTAAATAAAAAAAAACTTAAATACTTAATTGATTTTGATATGGCGGAAAATATTTTACTAGAAATTATAAATTTTAAAAGCAATATTAAAAAAAGAAGCAATATTAAAAGTGAGATAATTTTTACAAATAATAATATCATTTTCAACTATATAAAACTTACTGAAGACAAAAATTTAATTTCTATAAATGAGCTTAAATTAAATAGAAAAAAAGAATTAACATCAATTTCTGATATTGAGGTCCGAACATTAAATGAAAATAAAGAAAATAATAATTTTAAGATTTTTTTTAAGAAAAAAATTTCCATTATTGGAAAAAAGTATGATGCAACCAATTTACTTAAACTTCTTACAAATGACAGCAATACCAACTTACTAAAAAACTTTACAAAAGAAGTTGAAATAAAACTAGAAAGCTTAATTACTAAACAAAAAACACCCTTAAGTGATTTCAACTTAATTGGCCAAATTAAGAGAGGAAAATTTGAAAAACTTTCTGCTAAAAGTGAATTTTCAAAAAATGAATATTTAGATATTTCTTTAAAGAAAGATGAGAATGAAAAAAAAATATTGGAAATTTATTCAGATTTACCAAGCGTTCTATTAACTGACTATAAATTTTTTGAAGGAGTTAAAGGAGGAAAATTACTTTATAATTTAGTGTATGACGATGAAGGATCAGCGTCTAAAATTACAATAGAGGAATTCAAAGTTGTAAAAGCCCCTGCTTTTGCAAAACTGCTAACTTTAGCAGATCTAGGAGGTGTGGCAGATCTATTGACTGGTGAAGGAATGAGATTTGATATTCTAGAGATTAATATGAGCAGCGATAACGAGACTAGCACAATTGAGGAAATTTTAGCATTAGGCCCAAGTCTTTCTGTTCTTATGGATGGTTACATAGAAAAAAAAAGTGGACTAATAAGTTTGAGCGGAACGCTAGTACCTGCAAAAACTTTAAATAAACTTATTTCAAAGATTCCTGTAGTAGGAGAGATTTTAGTTGGTGAAAAAGTAGGGGACGGTGTATTTGGTGTAAGCTTTAAAATGAAGGGCTTACCAGGAAAAGTTAAAACCACAGTTAACCCTGTAAAAACTTTAACGCCAAGATTTATTACTAGAGCTTTAGAAAAAATAAAAAAATAAAATTAGTTAATTTTGATTTTATAGTGTTTTTTCTTACCGTAAGAAACTTTGATACAATTATTTTCTAAATCATCTTCATTAATAATTTTTTTATCATCTGTAACCAGGCTATCATTTATTTTAATTCCTTTTTCACTAATTGCTCGTCTTATCGCACTTTTCGAATTTAATATTTTAGTATTGTCAATGAAATCAATTACATCAATGCCATTTTTTAAAAAGGACCCTTTTATAAAAATAACTGGTAAATTTTGTCCTATACCTCTACCTAAAAAAGTCTCTTTTGCCGTACTTTCAGATTCATTTGATTTTTTTTCTCCATGTAAAATTCTTGTAGCCTCATTCGCTAATAAAATTTTTAAATTATTAATATCTTTTTCATTATTGATTAGTTTTTCTAGCTCAAGCTCATCTATTTCTGTAAAGTATTTCAAAAATCTTTTAACATCTGCATCATTTGTATTTCTCCAAAATTGCCAATAGTCATAGGCAGAAAGTAATTTTTCATCTAACCATATTGCACCATCTACAGTTTTACCCATTTTAGCTCCTGAGGAAAGTGTTATTAGCGGAGTTGTAAGACCAAAAGATTCTTTTTGATTAATTTTTCTTATTAATTCTACTCCATTAATAATATTACCCCATTGATCTGAGCCACCAATTTGTAAAACACAGTCATGGTTTTCATTTAGTTTGTAAAAATCATATGCCTGCAAGATCATATAATTAAATTCCATATAATTTAGAGATTGTTCTCTTTCCAGTCGAAGTTTAACACTGTCAAAGCTTAACATTTTATTAATCGTGAAGTGTTTTCCAATATTTCTTAAAAATTCTATATATTTTAATTTATCTAACCATTCCGCATTATTTACAAAAATTGGAACTGTTTTTTTGTCCTTAAAATTTAATAATTTTTCAAATATTTTTTTTATTTTTTTAATGTTACTATTGATTGTTTTTTCATCTAAAATTTTTCTTGTAGCATCTTTACCGGAAGGGTCTCCGATAAGTGTTGTGCCACCACCTAATAAAACAATTGGCTGATGGCCATATTTTTGAAGCAATCTTAAGCACATGATTTGTAGCAAACTACCAACATGTAAACTTGGAGCCGTACAATCAAATCCAATATAGGCTTTAATTGACCTATTATTTAGCAGATTTGTTAATCTATCTTTATCCGTACACTGATGAAAAAAACCTCTTGTAATGATTTCGTTTATAAAGATATTTTTCATAGAGAATTTGATTAAATTACTTTTACACAATAATACTTATAAATTAAATAACTATTAATGAATAATTTAATCACATCCATTGGTTTAATGAGCGGAACTTCATGCGATGGCATAGACGCATCAATAATAAAATCTGACGGTGAAGACCAAGTTCATTTTATAGCAGATGAATTTTTACCATATAACGAAAAGACTAAAGAAAATATTAGAAGCTTAAAAGAAAAAATAAATTTAATAACAGATCTAGAAAAATACAAACTAGAAATAGAAATTTTAGAGAGGGAAATAACGCTTCTTCATGCGAAAATTATTAATATAATTACTAAAAAAAATCAAATAGATAGATCTAAAATTAATTTAATAGGTTTTCATGGCCATACTATTTTTCATAATTTTAAAGAAAAAAAAACAAAACAAATTGGAGACGGAAAACTTTTGTCTCAATTAAGTAATTTTAGTATAATAAATAATTTTAGAGAAAATGACATGTATCACGGAGGGCAAGGAGCTCCACTTGTTCCGATTTTTCACAAACTACTTCATACAAAATTAAAATTAAAATCACCAGTATTATTTGTAAATATCGGAGGAATAGCTAATTTGACTTATCTTGGTAAAGATCAAATGATGACGAGTTTAGATTGTGGTCCAGGAAATTTTTTAATAGATAAAATATTGCAATTAAAATCTAAGAATAAGACTCAGTTTGACGAAGGAGGAAAGATTGCTTTTGCCGGTAGCGTTGATAGAAATATATTAGATAGTTATTTGAGCGACCCATTCTACGACTCTTTGCCTCCTAAATCTTTAGACGTAAATGATTTTAATCTAAGTTCACTTAGAAGTCTAAGTTTAGAAGATTCTGTAACAACTTTATCTGAATTGACATCACAGGTAATAATTAATTCATTAAATTTTTTTAATACTAAACCAGATGAAATTATCTTATGCGGGGGTGGTAGAAAAAATAAATATATTTTTGAACGTATTAAAAAATTAAGCAATACTTTAACAAAAAATATTGATGAATATAAAATTAATGGTGATTTTATAGAGTCGCAGGCTTTTGCTTATTTAGCCATTAGATCTTTTTTAAAAAAACCTATTTCATTTCCTGAAACAACTGGCGTTTCAACAGCTTGTACTGGTGGAGATTTTGTTGAATTTAAATAAGAGCAGTTTTTTCTTTAATATACTTTTCTATTTCTTTAGATAATTCACTTTCTTTATTTTTAAAAAAATGATTTGCATTCTTAATTTTTGTAAAAACTACTTCTATTCCTTTTTGATTTTTTATTCTTTTATCCAATTCATCAATACTCTCACTGGTTACCAGTTCATCACCGTCACTATATAAAACCTGACCTGATGTTGGACATGGAGCTAAAAATGAAAAATCATAAACATTTGGTTGGGGAGATATCGCGATAAAATTATTAACCTCTGGTCTTCTCATGATTAGTTGCATGCAAATCAATGCACCAAAAGAGAATCCTGAGACCCAACATTGGCTATAGTCTAAATTTTCTCTCTCTATCCAATCCAAAGCAGCAGCAGCATCTGACAATTCTCCTTGTCCATTGTCAAATACACCATCGCTTTTACCAACTCCTCTAAAATTAATTCTAATAACAGAAAATCCATTTTCTAAAAAAATATTATAAGTTGTTTGGACAATCCTATTATTCATCGACCCACCGTATTGAGGATGTGGCTGAAGCACTATTGCGACCGGAGAACCAAATTTTGGATTTTTGTAATACTTAGCCTCAAGTCTCCCTGCCGGTCCCGGTATAAATATTTCTGTGCTTTTTGGTTTCATTAGTTAGTAATG
>MDSY01115462.1_pt1 | contig 17614 bp, 23 predicted proteins | sample 811131 | NCBI WGS metagenome assembly MDSY01 (sample SAMN05326643, study PRJNA326480) | marine metagenome | isolation source: seawater | place: Atlantic Ocean: South West | collected 2010
CCATGTAAGCGGCGTTCAGCGCGGACGTGTTCGCGATCATGCAGCACCAGCCCGCGCTGGCATTCGCGGTCGACAGCGTCTCGACGGTTTCGACGAAGGTGCGAGGGCTCGCTTCGAGGCCGCCGAAGCGGCGCGGCGTGACGAGGCGGAACACGCTCGCCTCCGCCATGGTGCACGCCAAATCTGCCGGAAGGCGGCGGACCTCGTCCATTTCGTTTGCGCGGGCGGCGAGTTCCGGCAGCAGGGCTTTTGCTGCGGCGACCGGATCTGTGTGGTCTGTCTTCTGGCTCATACGCTCCCCCTCGTGTTCTTTTCTTTCTGGTGCGATCTTCCGGAATGTCGCCGGCAGGATCAACGGTAGACTTTCGGTTTCTTCTGCTGGAAGCGTATGCCGGCCCGCGCGAGGCGGGCGTGCTGGGCCGGCCCGGCGAGTTCATAGGTCCGCTCCCGGAGAAATTCCATCAGGCCGCGCCGCTTGCCGGCGGCGGCGAGGTCGTCCGGCGACAGCGTCTGCCCGATCTCGACGCGAAGCGACTTGCCCATGCGCCGGCGAACCTCGCGGAAGACGAGCGCAAGGCGCAGCTCCAGCGACAAATGGCTCGCCATCTGGAACAGGCGCGAATTCTGGCCGTCGAAAAAGACCGGCGTGACGGAAGCGTTGCCATGCGTGATGAGTTTCGCCGTGAAAGGCTTCCACTCGTCATCCACGGCCGTGCGGTCAAACGGACGCGGCGTCGTGGCGACCCCGCCCGAGGGAAAGACGATCACGCAGCCGCCATCCTTGATATGGTCCAGCGCCGCCTTGCGCATGGCCACATTCGCAGCCAGGGCCTCGCGCGTGCCGGAGAAGTCGACGCGCAGCAGATAGTCCCGCGCCTCCGGCACGCCATCGAGCGCGGAGTTTGTCAGCACCCGGAAATCCGGCCGGCGCAGGCTGACCAGCCAGCAGATGACCAGCCCGTCCAGCACACCGAAGGGATGGTTCGCCACCACGACCAGCGGGCCGTCCTTCGGGATGTCGGCAAGGCGCGAGGCGGAGAACTGGACATCGAGGTCCAGCAGGCGGATCGCCGCCTCGAAGAAAGGCACGTCATGGGCGAGGTGGTCGCGGTAGTGTTCGTACAGCTTCTTCAGGTGCGGCTGGCCGGAAAACCGCTCCACAACGCGCACGAGGCGGCGCTTCACCGGATCCTCGAAATAGGACGCGTAGGAGAGTTCCGGCGCAGGCGAAGGGGCGGGAATCATCGCCTAGTCCTACGCTGTCACAGCAATTCCGAAAAGCGAAGAAGATAACCGTCCGGATCCTGCACCACGCATTGACGCATACGAATAGGCTCATCGTCGCGCAGATAGGTCTTCTCTTCGAGGTCCAGGACCAGCGGCGCCCCGGCGGCGAGGGCTGCATCGCGCAGGGCCGCGGCATCCTCTACCTCAATCTGAAAGTTCACGCCCCGGCCATAAGGTGCCTCCAGCGGCCCGGCGAGCCATGTGCGCCCGACAGGCTCCTCCAGCATCAGCTCGGCCCCTGCCCGTTCGAGATAGGCGAAGCGTTCTTCCCGGCGCTGGTAGACGACGGAAAAGCCGAGCGCGCCGCAATAGAAGTCGAGGCTCCGCGCAAGATCGCTGACATAGAGTTCAGGGACGAGCGCAGCGGCCATGGCTTACCCCTTCCCGATCCGGGCGTGATCGTAGGGCGTGGACTGATAGACCTGGTTTATCCAGTTGCCGAACAGGAGATGCGCGTGGCTGCGCCAGCGGTTCAGCGGTTTGCGGGTGGGGTCATCGTCCGGGAAGTAATTGTGCGGAATGGCGATGTCGCTGCCGGCGGCCACGTCGCGCTCATATTCTTCCTTCAGGGAGAAGCTGTCATATTCGACATGGTTGAACATGAAGACGCTGCGGCTGGGCGCATGTTCCAGCAGGCTCGGCCCCGTGGCCGGGCAGTCGACCAGCATGTCCAGCTCCGGCCGGGCGAACACGTCTTCAGCATGCACTTCGGTCCAGCGGGAGACCGGGATCAGGAAGTCGTCCGAGAAGCCGTTCAGATAAGGCGAGGCCGGGGCGAGGTTGCGCTGGCGGTAGATGCCGAAGGCCTTCTTGGCCAGCTGGTATTTCGGCAATTTGTGGAAATGCCACGCCGCCGCCATGGCGCCCCAGCAGATGAACAGGTTCGAATGCACATTCGTCCGGGTCCAGTCGAAGATGCGGGTCAGCTCGTCCCAATAGGTCACGTCCTCGAAATCCAGCTGCTCGACCGGGGCACCGGTGACGATGAAGCCGTCGAACTTGCGGTCTGCCACCTGTTCCCAGGTGTTGTAGAAACTGATCAGGTGATCCTGCGAGGTATTCTTCGGCGTGTGATTGCCGATGCGGATCAGCGACAGTTCGATCTGCAGGGGCGAAGCGCCCAGCAGGCGCGCGATCTGTGTCTCGGTGCGGACCTTGTTCGGCATCAGATTCAGCAGGCCGATCTGCAAGGGACGGATATCCTGGCGGGCGGCTTCGGATTCCTGCATCACCGCGACGCCCTCTTTGAGAAGGGTTTCACGGGCAGGCAGGGCGTCCGGAATCTTGATCGGCACGGGGCAACACTCTCGACTTGTTCAGCCAGCTTGAGACCTGAAAACAAGGGAAAAAGGGAGCGCGGGGCGAAATGGTCTTCCTGCGCGCGGCCCTTTTAGCGACTTGTTTTACGTGGCTGCAAGCCGGCCGGCCAAATCACCACGAACAGCGCATGTAGCGCCGGACGTGGCTGGGGGCAAGAGGCAGACCTGACAGGCCGCCTCAGCGCCAGCCCGAAGGGGGACGCTGAAACGCTTGCCCTGCGAGAGAGATCACTTTTTCCGCGTCACCCGCACATTCATCCGTTGGTAGCCCTTTACGAAGGGCGATGGCACACGTTCCGGCTCCTCGACCAGTTCGATCGTCTCGAATCGCTTGAGGATTTCTTCCCAGATCACGCGCAGCTGCATTTCTGCCAGGCGATTGCCGACGCAGCGGTGGATGCCGAACCCGAAGGAGAGGTGCTGACGCGGGCGTTCGCGGTCAATGATGTAGCGATCCGGTTGATCAATCACCGACTCGTCGCGGTTGCCGGAAACGTACCACATGATGACCTTTTCGCCTTTGCGGATTTTCTGGCCGCCGATTTCGGTGTCTTCCGTCGCTGTACGGCGCATATGTGCCAGCGGCGTCTGCCAGCGGATCGTCTCGGACACCATGGACGGAATCAGGCCCGGATCGGCGCGCAGCTTGTCGAATTCCGATGGGAATTTGTTGAGCGCATAGACGCTGCCGGAAATGCTGTTCCGGGTCGTGTCATTGCCGCCGACGATGAGCAGGACGAGATTTCCAAGATATTCCTGGGGGCTCATGTTCCGCGTGGCTTCGCCATGCGCCAGCATTGAGACCAGGTCTCCCTTCGGTGGCTCGTTGACCCGCTGGTTCCAGAGGGCCGTAAATTCCGTCAGGCATTGCATCAATTCGGCGGTTTTCTCCTCAACCGTTTCGACCAGCATGCCGGGGGCCGGGATCGTGGTTGCCACATCCGACCAATGGGTCAGCTTGCGGCGCTCCTCGAACGGGAAGTCGAATAGGGTCGCCAGCATCTGCGTCGTCAGCTCGATCGACACCCGGTCGACCCAGTCGAACGTCTCCCCTTCCGGCAGATTGTCGAGAATCTTCGTGGCGCGCTCGCGGATCAGCGGCTCCATCCGGGAGAGATTGGCCGGCGAGACGATCGGGCTGACAGTGAGGCGCTGGACGTCGTGTGTGGGCGGGTCCATGGCGATGAACATCGGCAATTCGACATCGGACTGCTGGTCGAGAATGGTGATGCCGCCGAGCGAGGCTTCGGACGAGAACACCTTGTGATTGGTATCCACCGCCATGATGTCTTTCCAGGTGGTCACGGACCAGTAGGGGCCGAACATTCCGTTTTTGCAGTAATGCACCGGCGCCTCGCGGCGCAGGCGCGCAAAATAAGGCCAATGGGAATCGGTGCGCCACAATTCAGGATGGCTGACATCGATGTCTTCCAGCGCGATGGTTTCCGCCGGTTCCATTGATCTTTCAAGGGCTTGTGTGTCGGCCATGGGGTTCCTCCAATGTCTCCCGATCCCCGTCTTGGCGGGGTTTACATACCCATCAGTATTTGGATACTAGTCGGTATGTCAATGACTTTCGATTCGGAAAACCGTATGACCACGACCGATACAGACCTGCCCCTGAAGCCGCGCCTGACCCGCTCTGAAGCCAAGGCGCGCACGCGCGCGGCCCTCCTGTCTGCCGCGAAAAGCGTGTTTGCCCGAGAGGGATATGGCGGCGCATCGCTGGACCAGATCGCGGCGGAAGTCGGCTATACCAAAGGGGCGGTGTATACCCACTTTGCCAGCAAGGAGGACTTGTTCCTTGAACTTCTGTCGGATGGCCTGTTCCGCCAGATCGAGTTTCTGGAAACCCTTCTGGAGAAGGCACGTGCACGGCCGGAACAGCTCAATGACCTTCTGAACGGTTTGCTGGACGAGCTGGACAATCCGGAGTCGGAGATCGGATCCGGCCTGGCCGTCCTCGGCGTCGAGCTGCAGCTTGAATCCCGGCGCAATCTGCAACTCGCCGCAGGCTTCACCGATATCGTCGGCCGTCACCGCGAAGCCCTCCAGCGCCTGTTCGCCGAAGTCTTCCGAATCAAGGGCACGAAGCCGGTGATGGATCTCGACACATATGGCGGTACACTGATCGCCGTGGCTGAAGGGCTCGCCCTGTCACGCGCTGGCGGACTTCAGGGCCGCGTCGCGTCCAGCCGCCAGGTGTTCAACATCCTGCTCGGCCTGGAACCTGCCGTGCATGACGTTCGGAAAAAAGCGCCGTAGAAACCCCGGATTGACGGCGGCATTGCCTTGCCGGAGGCGACGTGTTTTACCCCCCGCGTGAAATCAATACTTCTGATCAACGGCCACCAGCCTTTTCCCACCTCCCCGGGACGGCTGAACCGGGCTTTCTGCGACCGCGCAAAGGCGCATTTCGAGGCACGCGGCGCAGCCGTGCGAGAGGTCCGGACCGCTGAGCCGTGGGACACAGACCTTGAGGTGGAAAACCAGCTCTGGGCAGATCTCATCCTGATGCAATTCCCGCTGAACTCGATGGGCTTGCCCTGGTCATTGAAGCGCTACCTCGACGAAGTGTATACCGCCGGCATGGATGGGCGCCTTGCCCGGGGGGATGGCCGGAGCCGGAAAGACCCCGCGCGGCAATACGGCTCCGGCGGGAAACTCCAGGGCAAACGCTACATGTTGTCGGTCACGATGAATGCGCCCCGCACCGCGTTCGATGACCCGGGCCAAGACCTGTTCGCGGGCCGCAGCCTGGATGAATTGCTGGCCCCGGTACACATCAATTTTGCCTTCTTCGCCCTGACGCCATTGCCCACCTTCGCCGCGCATGATGTCAGCAAGGCCCCGCAGATCGACGCAGACCTCGACCGGTTCGACGCGCACCTGAACGCCCACGCCGCGCCCCTCAGAACCTAAGACGGCCGGGTCCTGGGCGGCCCATTGTGCCGTGGCCGGTTACGCCTCCACGTGATCGCAAGCCCCACTCTTGCCGGGGATGTCCATCACGCCTACATCCACCTCTGAAGCATTTTGAAGAAAGGCGGGTTTTTATGAGTGTCGTTGTGCCAGAACAGGCTGGAATGACCACGTAACCTGACGCCTCTCACGAGGACGGCAGACCGGCGCAGCCACTGGCGGCGCGTGTCAGGATTTACCGCATCACATCCAGCCATGGAGCTGGCGCCTATCATGGCGCCTGTTGATATTGCGCGCCGCTGACCAGCCGCGCGCAGGATGACTGGTGAACCACAATGACTTTCCAATCCGCAGATCTGGCCACGCTTGGCTGGACCCCATACTTCAACGTCCAAACCACATTCGACGAATTGTCCGCCTTGTGCCCCGTCCGTGTCATGGCGGTCCATCGCGGCCAGCTGGCCGTCCTGGGAGACGGTGTCGATGCGTTGATCCCCTCACACATGCCCGAGGCCCAATCGGAGGAAGACTATCCGACGGTCGGCGACTGGCTGCTGATAGACCGCGAAACCCTGCGCCCCGTCCGCTTGCTTGAACGGACAAGCCTGTTCAAGCGGCGCGCCCCCGGCACGGGGCGCAAGCTCCAGCTGATCGCGGCGAATGTCGACACGCTGTTCATTGTCTCGTCGTGCAACCAGGACTTCAACCTGGCCCGGATCGAACGCTATCTGGTGCTGGCAAAGGACGCCGGCGTTCAGCCGGTGATCGTCCTGACCAAGAGCGACCTGACACCGGCGCCGGAGGATTTCGCCGCCGAAGCCCGCCGCCTTCAGCCCGGCCTTCTGGTGGAGACGGTCAATGCGCTCGAGCCGGACAGCCTTGGCCCGGTACGGGCCTGGTGCGGCAAAGGCCAGACCGTCGCCCTCATGGGCTCGTCCGGCGTGGGAAAATCGACACTCATCAACACCCTGACGGGCGCGGCGGCCGCCACGCAATCAATCCGCGACGACGACGCCAAGGGCCGGCACACGACAACCGGCCGCGCCCTGCATCGCCTTCATGAGGGGGGCTGGCTGATCGACACGCCCGGAATGCGGGAACTGCAGCTGACGGATGCGTCTGCCGGCATTGATGATGTCTTTGAAGACATCGCCGGGCTGGCACACACCTGCCGGTTCTCGGACTGCGCACATGAGAGCGAACCCGGCTGCGCCGTGCAGGCCGCGATCGACGCGGGCACGCTGGACGCGCAACGGCTCGGCCGCTGGCGCAAGCTCGTGGCCGAAGAAGCGTTCAATTCGCAGACGCTTGCCCAGCGGCGCGCCAGCGACAAGGCCTTCGGCAAGATGGTGCGCTCGACCGTGCAGCATAAGCGGAAAGGTGACTGGAAATAGGTGCCGCCGCCTGGGACTAGCCCAGCGGATGCACGAGGTGCGGCAAAGTCCGGCCCGGAATGGAGCCGGATTTGGCCGTGCCGCTACGCACGGCGCCGAGGCCTTCGTAGAAACCGGCGGCGTCGGGGTCTGAATCGATCAGCAGATTCCTGGCGCCGTTTTCCCGCGCGACCCGGCAGGCCCAGACATAGAGCAGCTTGCCCGTCCCTTCCCCCAGCCGGGCAGGCTCCACGAACAGCTTCTCCAGCACGGCATCCTCGCCCTGTTTGGACAGCTGCACGACGCCCGCCACGCCCCGCTTGTCCTCGGCCAGCATGATCGCATCATCGGCCAGATCCTGCGGAGTAACGGTCAATTCGCCCTCAAAGGCTTTCAGCATGTCGCCGGAATAGCCCCAATGCGCCTTGGAGCGCAGGCAGAGGCCGGACAGGGCGGCGAGTTCATCGGATTTCGGTTCGCGCAGAATCATGGGGGGCAATCTAACGCAATTGTGCGGTGACGCTAGGCAAGGGCTTGCAGGCCGGGCCGTTCCCGCCTTCTCTGCCCACAGGAGGAAACAAATATGAGCGCAAAGCCCGTCCAGACCCGCATCACCGAAATGCTGGGCATCGAAAAACCGATCATCCAGGCCGCCATGGGCTGGATCGCCCGGTCGCACCTGTCTTCCGCAGTCTCAAACGCGGGCGGCATGGGCATTATCGAAACCTCGTCCGGCGATCTCGATGCCGTGCGCGAAGAGATCAAGAAGATGAAAACGCTGACGGACAAGCCGTTCGGCGTGAATGTGGCACAGGCCTTTGTCCGCGATCCGGACATCGTCCAGTTCGTCATCGACCAGGGCATCAAATTCGTCACTACGTCTGCGGGCGACCCGATGAAATATACCAGCATGCTGAAAGACGCGGGCCTCACCGTGTTCCACGTCGTGCCGTCGCTTCAGGGCGCGATGCGCGCGATCGAGGCAGGCGTCGACGGGCTGATCGTGGAGGGCGGCGAAGGCGGCGGCTTCAAGAACCCGAAGGATGTCGCCAGCATGGTGCTGATCCCGCAGGTCTGCGAGGCCGTGGACGTGCCGGTCGTGGCCGCAGGCGGCATCATGGATGGGCGTACCATGGCGGCAGCCTTCTGCCTGGGCGCGGAAGGCGTGCTGATGGGCACGCGCATCCTCTCCTCCGAAGAAAGCCCGGTGCACCAGAACTGGAAGGACGCGATTGTCGGCGCCGATTCCACCGACACCGTGTTCCTCAACCGCACCGGCCCCGGCCCGGCCCTGCGCGCATTGCGCACGGAGCGGACGGACCGCATCCAGAAGGAGGGAGTCGAGAACATCTTCGGGGAATTTGCGGGCACGCAGGACGTTTATTTCGGCGGAAACCTTGAAGCCGGCATCGCGCTGACCGGACAGGTTGCCGGGCGTATCAAGGACGTGAAACCGATTGCGCAGATTTTCGAGGAAACGATTGCAGAATATCACCGCGTCGTGGATGCCCTGCCCCGCTAAGGGGCCCTGAACCGAGGGGGCCTACGCCTAGGGGGCTTGCAGGTCGCTGACCCAGTGGATCTCCGGATCCTCCAGCGAATGCATGCCCTTCAGCTCAAAGACGTTCCGGTATCCATAGCCATAGAGATTGATGAAGGTCGGCACGTTGAGGGCCAGCGGCGCGCTCTTCAGCACGACGGGGGCGACGTCGTCTTCGAAATTATTGTTGCAGTAGATCAGGATGCGCGTGTCCTTTGACGGGATCGCGGCGGCGAGCTTCTCATCGGTAAAGTCGGAGAAGTTCACATTGATCGCGCCGTCTATGTGGCCCATGGCGAAGGCTTCGACACTGCGGGAATCGAGGATGATCGTATCGGGATCGTCTTTCATCTCGTTGAAATCCACGAGAGAGACGAGATGCTGCTGGCGGTAGGCCGCCACTTCTTCGGAGACCCCGAGAAAGCCGTCATAATCGATGAAGGAGTCGCGTTCCTGCGCACTGGCCGCAAGGCCGCAGCCGATAAAGGTTGCGATTGTCAGGATGCCGATGACGGTGTTCCGTTTCACGCCCATGACGTGTCTCCCAATGCCTGTTTTGTGAACCATCGCTCGCAATTGAGGCAGGAAAATGGGCATGACAGGCCCGTCATGGGGAGATTTTGGCCTCTCAGGCCCGTGGATGCGCCGATGCGTGCACTTCGCGCAGGCGGCTGGCATCGACGCCAGTATAGACCTGCGTGGTCGACAGCGAGGCGTGTCCGAGCAGCGTCTGAATGGCACGGAGATCCGCCCCCGCCGCCAGCAGATGCGTCGCAAAGGCGTGGCGCAGGGCGTGCGGCGTCGCCGTGTCCGGCAGGCCCAGCAGGCCGCGCAGGCGCTGCACCAGTCCCTGGATCAGGCGCGGGTTCAGCGCGCCGCCCTTCGCGCCCCGGAACAGGGGCTGCGTCCGTGTCAGGGCGTAAGGGCACTGTTCCGCATAGAAATTGATGGCGTCACGCACGGCGGGGATCAGCGGCACGATCCGCACCTTGCCGCCCTTGCCGGTGATCCGCAGGCGTTCGGGCGCTGGCACGTCCGCCCCGGTCAGGCTGAGCGCTTCAGAAATACGAAGCCCTGCCCCGTATAGCAGCGACAGCACGGCCGCATCGCGGGCATTGATCCACGGCGCGACGTCCGGATCGTCGGCGGCCTCGTTGATCATGTCCTTCGCGGCTTCGGCAGACACCGGACGCGGCAACCGCGCCGGGCGCTTCGGCCCCTGCAGATAGGCCACTTCCGCATTCTCGATGTCGAACGCGCGGTTCAGCCAGCGGTACAGCGCCTTGATCGAAGACAGCAGCCGGGCAACCGAAGCATCCGACAGGCCATCGCGGCGGCGCTGGGCAATATGGGCACGGATATCCCGCGCCTTCAGCTCGCCCAGCAGCTTCGGGCTCGGCTCTTCGCCCATATGATGGCGCAGGAAATTGAAAAATTCCGCGAGGTCTGACCGGTAGGCGTCCACCGTCTTTGCCGCCATGCGGCGCTCATTGGCGAGATAGTCGACGAAGGCGGGCAGGGTTTCCATCCATCCAGTCTGCCATGGGCGCCTTAAGGAGACGTTTTTGACCGGCACAGTCGCAATCGGGCCGGGTTGCCCCTATCTTTTGCCGGAACGACAGGCAGGAGGATGCATCATGGACTATGTGAATTTCGGAAATACGGGCCTGAAAGTTTCCCGCCTCTGCCTCGGTTGCATGAGTTTCGGCGAGCCGGACCGGGGCCAGCACCCCTGGTCTCTGACCGAAGATACAAGCCGCCCGCTGATCCGCCGGGCCGTGGAACTCGGCTTCAATTTCTTCGACACGGCGAACATGTATTCCGGCGGATCCTCCGAGGAGATTATCGGCCGGGCGCTGAAGGATTTCGCCTATCGGGACGAGATCGTGATTGCCACCAAGGCCCACTTCCCCTGGCGCCTTGCGCCGAACACGATGGGTCTGTCGCGCAAATCCCTGTTCGCCGCCATTGATGACAGCCTTTCCCGCCTCGGCACGGATTATGTGGACCTCTTCCAGATTCACCGCTTCGACCCGACAACCCCCATCGAGGAAACGATGGAGGCGCTGCACGACATCGTGAAAGCCGGCAAAGCGCGCTATATCGGCGCCTCCTCCATGTGGGCCTGGCAGTTCCAGAAGATGCAGGTGACCGCGAAGGCGAACGGCTGGACACCCTTTGTCAGCATGCAGAACTATGTAAACCTGCTCTATCGCGAGGAAGAGCGCGAGATGCTGCCCTATTGCGCGTCCGAAGGCGTCGCCGTCATGCCGTGGAGCCCGCTCGCCCGCGGACGCCTGACGCGCGACTGGGATGAAACGACCGAACGGTCCGAGACCGACCGCGTGCAGGGCCTGCTCTACACAAAGGCTGTCGAGGCCGACAAGAAGGTCGTGGAAACCGTGGCCGGGATCGCGAAGGAACGCGGCGTGCCGCGCGCGCAGGTCGCCATGGCGTGGCTGCTGCACAAGCCGGAGATCACCTCCCCCATCATCGGCGCCACGAAGATGGGCCACCTTGAGGATGCCGTTGCGGCGACGGAGCTGAAACTCAGCGATGAGGAAATCGCACGGCTGGAGGCACCTTATGTGCCGCACGAAGTCGTCGGCCTCGAAATGGCACCACCCTTCGATGTGAAGGTCAGCCTGAAGGGCTGAGCCTTATGGCTCGTTGCCTTCCCAGTCGACGATCCACTCTTCCCAGTCTTCGAGGTCTTCGTCGAAGACAGTGTCTTCCGAGACGGTCCGGCCCCGGACGGAGTTCCCGGTCGTGTGGACGCGGTTCCGGTCTCCGCAGACAAGATAGTGCCAGTCCGGCAAATCCTTGCCTTCCAGCACGAGGCGGTAGGCGCAGGTGCGCGGCATCCATTTGATCTCCGCCACTTTCTGCGGGGTCAGGATGACGCAATCCTCGACGATCTTCTTGCGGTTTTCATAGTCCATGCAGGCACAGGCCTGCCCGTCCAGCAGGCGGCAATGCAGTTTCGTGTAGGCGATCTCGCCCGTGTCTTCGTCTTCCAGTTTCAAAAGACAGCACTTGGCGCAGCCGTCGCAAAGCGACTCCCACTCCTCCGGCGACATCTGTTCCAGCGTCTTCTGCTTCCAGAACGGCGTGCTCATGCCTGCGCGGCCGACCATTCGGGTGTTTTTTCGATCAGCGCGGTCGCAAACCAGCAGCTGGACGAGACGGTTTCACCGCTGGCGATCACGTCGGCCATGGCCGCTTCCACGAGGCGCTTGCCAAGACCGCGGCCGCCGAGCGGCCCCGGCACGATCGTGTGCGTAATGTGAACCTGGCCAGCGCTCGGGCGCTCATAAGTGAGATAGGCCTCAATACCATTCTCGAAATATGAGTATCGCATCATGTTTTGGTCGTGGGTGATCTCGCTCATGCCAGAATGTCCTGCCATTCCTTGTGTTTCTCGATCTGCACCTTCGCGAAGGGGCAGAGGGGGATGATCTTCAGGCCCGCCGCGCGGGCGTCTTCAACGGCGCGCTGCACAAGTGCCACGCCCACGCCGCGCCCGCCAAGTGCTTTCGGCACACCGGTATGATCGATGATGATGCGGGATGCGCCTGCCTTCGAATAGGTCATCTCGGCTTCATGGCCGTCGACGACGGTGACATAGCGCCCGCCTGTCTCCCCGTCTTCTTTCCGGATGTCGAACGCGTCCATGCTCGTCTCCTGCTTCACGGCTCATACCTGGCCCTATCTGGGAAGCGAAGACCTTCCAGGCAAGCGAAAGCCGCCCGGGATCTCCGGACGGCTTGCTGGCTTGCTGGGGCGTTCTTACGACGCCTTGTCGACAGCATCTTTCGCATCGCCGACTTTATCGCGGACTTCACCTTCGGCCTTGTCCATCTTGCCCTTCATTTCCAGGCTCTTGTCGCCGACGGCCTTGCCGGTCGCTTCCTTGAGCGTCCCTTCGGCCTTCTTGGCGGCGCCTTTCACATGTTCCTTGTCCATAATGCGTCTCCTTTGGTCTGCCGCGTTTGTGCGGTCACTCAATCAACGTGCGGGGACCGCAAAAGGTCCGAGATTCTTTCAGATTGTTCGAAAGACCTGCGCCGCCCCCTGTTCAATACGCGCGCGCGAGGCTAGGCCACCTGCCCATGAGCCGCCTGCTGACACAGCCCGAAATCGACTGGAAGGAAGACGGCACGCCGGTCGCCCGGGCCGCTGGCGACGTCTATTTCACCGCCGGGGACGGGTTGGCCGAAACACGGGCGGTTTTCCTTGCCGGATGCGGCCTGCCAGAGGGCTGGAGCGGGCGCGAAAGCTTCACCATTGGCGAAACCGGCTTCGGCACGGGGCTGAACTTCCTTGCGGCGTGGGATCTCTGGCGCCAGACCCGGCCGTCTCCGACGGCTTTCCTGCATTTTGTGAGCTATGAGGGCTTTCCGCTGGCCCGTGAGGACGCCGCACGCGCCTTGTCGGCCTGGCCGGAGCTGGCGGATCTGTCAGACCGGCTGATTTCGGTCTGGCCCGGCCCTGTACGCGGCGTCCGCCATGTCGTCTGGCCGGAAGACGGGGTGTCGCTTACCCTCCATCTCGCTGATATTGCGGAGTCTTTTCCAGACAGCGTTTACCATGCCGATGCCTGGTTTCTCGACGGGTTCAGCCCCGCAAAGAATGAGGCCATGTGGGCCGATGATCTCTTCAAACGGGTAAGTGAACGCAGCGTTCCGGGTGCACCGGCCGCCACCTTCACCGTGGCGGGCGCCGTGCGGCGCGGATTGGCGGACGCGGGCTTTTCCGTGGCCAAGGCGCCCGGGCATGGCCGCAAACGGGAGCGGCTGGAGGCACGCCTCGCCACCCCGCCAGCGCCCGAACCGGATGTTTTCGGCGTCAGCCGGCCCCTGCCCCGGGCAAACCGCGTCGCCATTCTCGGCGCAGGCATCGCGGGGGCGAGCGCCGCCCACGCCCTGAAACAGCTGGGCGCCGATCCGGTCATTTTCGATCCGGCAGATGGCCCGGCCAGCGGCGGCAGCGGAAATCCGATGGGCCTTGTGATGCCGCGCCTCGATGCCGGCGACACGGCGCAGGCCCGCCTGCTGGTCGATGCCTATCTCGCGGCACGACAAACCTATCGCGGCCGTCCCGGCGTGATCGAAACCGACGTGCGGCAAGTGCCGAAGGATGACGCGGAAACGGCCCGGTTCGAAAAACTTCTGGCCGACCCGCCCCTGCCGCTCGAAGACCTGGAAGCGTTGGCCGGGGGCGGCCTGCTGCACAAGCGGGCCCTGATCGTCGAACCGGCAAAACTGCTCCCGTCCCTGCTGGCCGGGGTGGAACAGCACTATGGCGCGCGGCCGGATGTGGATCTTGCCGGCCGCACAGTGAATGGCCGGGCGTTCGATGCGATTGTCCTCGCCAATGGCATGGCGGCCGGGGCGCTGTTGCCCTGGCTGGGCCTTGAGGCCCGCATGGGCCAGGTCGACTTCACCGACGGACCGGCGGACGCCCCGCCTTTCGCCATGGCGAGCGGCACATATGCCCTTGCCTGCGGGACGCGGCGCCTCTGGGGCGCAACTTTCGACAAGGTCGCGCCGGACACGACGCCGTTCACATCGGATGCAGCCCGCGAAGAAAACCTGAAAGGCGTCGAGGCGCTCTCGCCCTACTGGATCCGCGACGCACGGGGCACCGACATCGCCTCCCGCGCCAGCCTGCGGGCCACGACGGCCGACCGCCTGCCGCTGATCGGCGCGGCCCCCGATCATGACGCCTTTCTCGAAACCTTTGCCGGAATGCGAAAAGGGCGCCCGGCCGATGCGGACGCCCCATTGCTGGATCGAGTTTTTGTTTCATCCGGCTTTGGCGCCCGCGGGTTCACCTGGGGGCCCTGGGCCGGGTCGGTACTCGCCGCCCGCCTCTGCGGCGCCCCTGCCCCGGCCAGCCGGTCCGCGCTGGAGGCCGTGGCCCCGGCGCGCCTGCTGTTGCGTGCGCTAAAACGAGGTCGCGCGTAAGGCGTCAGCCGTGCGGATCACCGCCAGGCGAAGGCCGCCATCCTCATGCGGAGTGAAGGACAGTTCCAGCCCCGCCATCTGGAAAGCCATATGGCCCTGCATCAGTGAAAACCCGACCATTGCGACGACGACAATCAGCGTCACCGCGAAGATCAGCCAGTTGTTCGTCAGAAAGGTCCCCTTGCTCATTGTTCCGTTCCTTTACCGGAGTCTGTCAGTTGATATTGCCGCCGTTCGTTATTGGTATGCGGATCAGTTATTGCCCTGTTCGAGATCCCGGAATTCCTTGCGCAGGCGCCATTCGTCTGACGTGACCTTGCGCTCGATATCCCGAAGACGTTCGTCGAGGTCCATGAAGGTGTATTTGAGGTTGCCGAATGTGACGCGCGGGCGATCGGAGACGTTACGCCAGAAGGCGTCTTCATCCGGCGAGATCGCCGCGCGGCCAAAAGGGGTGCGCGGCGTGATCATCCAGATGGTCACATAGGCGATCAGCGCGAGCGGTCCCATCACGAAGAAGAAGGCCAGCACGGCCAGGACACGGACCAGGATCGGCTCCCAGCCAAAACGTTCGGCGAGACCACCGCAGACACCGGCGATGACCTTGTCTTCGCGGGAGCGGTAGAAACGCTTGGGATTGGGAGAGCCATAGTTCCGGTCTTCGCCGTGGACGGCATCGCGGTATGGGCGGGAATGGCGGGGCATTGATTTTTCCTTAGTCGTCAAAAGTGGGGCGGGAGCGGCGGGGCGGCGGACGGGTTTCCTCCGCATCCCCTGCTTCGAGCAGGCGTTCCAGCGTTTCGATCCGGCGTTCCATCGCCTTGGCCGAACGCCAGAGGTCTTCCATTATCCGCTCATCGTCAGGCATCAGGGTCTTCTGCTTCCGCCACTGCGTGATGTAGTGAAACATCACGGCGGGAAAGCCGATGAAGATGATGCTGACGATGGCAATGGCGAAAACTTCCTCAGGCATCAGGCGACCTCATTCTTCTTGGCGCGGCGGTCTTCAAGTTCCAGCGCGACCAGTCCGGGTGTGCAGACCACCGTCAGAAAGCCGGCAAGGCAGGCGAGCGAAAACAGCATGTGATCAGCCCTCCGACTTCTTGGATGAAGACTTGGTCCGCTTTGCCTTCAGCGCTGCGAGTTCCTTCTCGATGCTTTCGTCCTGCTCAAGCGCAGCGAACTGGGCTTCCAGAGTCGGCTCGGAACCGCGGATCTGGTCAGCATAGGCTTCCATCTCATCGACCTTGCGCTCGATATTGCCGTAGCGGGCAAGCGCTTCGTCGACCCGGCCGTCATAGACCTGGCTGCGGACACGGATCCGCTGTTCAGCAGCTTCGCGGCGCATCATCAGGGCACGATGCTTGGCTTTGGCTTCATCGAGTTTCGCCTGCAGTTTCGACAGGTCGTCCTGGCGCTTTTCGAAAGCTTCCTCGGCAGCGGCCATCGCATTCTTGCGGCGGTCGATTTCGGCGTCGGCTTTCTGCTTGGCGACCAGGGCGCCGCGGGCAAGATCTTCACGGCCCTTGTCGATGGCGAGCTCGGCCTTGGAGGCCCAGTCGTCACGGACGGTGGTGAAGTGGGTGATGTCGCGTTCCATTTCCTTCTTGTCGGCCATGGCACGGGCAGCCGCGGTACGGACCTCGACCAGCGTGTCTTCCATTTCCTGAATGATCAGGCGCGCGATTTTTTCGGGGTTCTCGGCATTGTCGAGCATCGAATTGATATTCGAGTTGATGATGTCACCGAGGCGGGAGAACAGACCCATTTTGGTGTCCTTTCGTGTCAGGGGAGGATTAGAAGAAGAAACCGCCGAGGAAGACACCCGCGGCAAAGAACATCCATGTCTCTGCGGATCGGGTCGACAGCCACCGGCCAAAACGGCCTGTGTCCGATCGGGCTTCTGTGCGGGTGTAACGGTCTTCCATTTTCTGTTTCGTCCTTCTGGTTTCGAGCAACGCCCGTCGCTCTGAGCCCTTCTGTCATTTCAAGGACCGTGCCAAACCAAAATTAATTTTGTAGTACCTTGTTTTTTATATATAAAAAACATTTCCGGAAGATATTGCGAAATCAATTTTGGTCTTTTCCGCTAATTTTTTAGTCGATTTGCAATTTTGATTTCGCTATATTGACCGCATGATTGGTGAAAACACACAACTCATCGGGGAGGCTCCGGCCTGGCTCAGCGCGCAGGAACATGTTTCCCGCGTCGCGACGCTGGACCGGCCGATCCTGGTGATCGGCGAACGCGGGACCGGCAAGGAACTGATCGGAGAGCGCCTGCACTTCCTGTCGAAGCGCTGGGAAGGCCCCTTCATCAAGGTGAACTGCGCGGCGCTGTCGGAAACGCTGCTCGATTCCGAGCTCTTCGGGCACGAGCGCGGCGCCTTCACCGGCGCGACGGAACAGCGGAAGGGCCGGTTCGAACTCGCCGATGGCGGCACCATCTTCCTCGACGAAATCGCCACGGCCTCCCAGCAGGTTCAGGAAAAACTGCTGCGGGTGGTGGAGTATGGGGAATTCCAGCGCCTCGGCGGCTCGCGCGTGCTGACGACGAATGTGCGTATCATCGCCGCCACAAACGCCGACCTGCCGGCCATGGCAGACGCCGGTGAATTCAGGTCAGACCTGCTCGACCGGCTCGCCTTCGATGTGATCACCCTGCCCCCGCTGCGCGCCCGGCGGGGGGATGCCAGCCTGCTGGCAGATCATTTCGCCCGGCGGATGGCCATCGAAATGGGTCAGGATTTTCCCGGTTTCGCCCCATCGGCCATTGCCGCGATCGAGGCCCATGACTGGCCGGGCAATGTGCGGGAGTTGCGCAATTTCGCCCAGCGTCTCACGCATCGTTCCATGGTGATGACCCCGGGCGAACCCGTCGTTTTCGACCCGGCCGCGCTGGACCCGTTCGACTCTCCCTGGCGCCCCCGGACATCTCCTGGCAAGCCGGCCCCGGCGCCTCACCCCGTCTCTGCACCAGAACATGTTCCTGGACGGATCGATCCGTCGGTAACGGCCGATTTCCAGGCACAGGTCGCGGCGTTTGAAATGCGGCTGATCGATGAAGCGCTCAGTTGGGCCAAAGGTCATCAGGGCCAGGCAGCCGATGCGCTCGGCCTAACTTACCACCAGTTCCGCGGCCTTCTGAAAAAGCATGATTACGGAAAGAAGCCCGGCAAACCGAAGGACGATGAGGAAGGCACG
>MDSY01005596.1_pt1 | contig 17610 bp, 15 predicted proteins | sample 811131 | NCBI WGS metagenome assembly MDSY01 (sample SAMN05326643, study PRJNA326480) | marine metagenome | isolation source: seawater | place: Atlantic Ocean: South West | collected 2010
CAACCTATTGAAGAAAGTGTAAAAACCATCCTAGAATTTATAAACAAAAAGTTAAAACCAAGCACATGAGTAATTATGTAATCAATCATTTACGTGAGTTAGAATCGGAAGCTATCTTTGTGATTCGCGAAATAGCAGCTCAATTTGAGAATCCCGTACTATTGTTTTCTGGTGGCAAGGATTCTATTTTACTAACGCATCTCGCAAAAAAAGCATTTTATCCCGCCAAAATACCCTTCCCACTTATCCATGTAGATACGGGCCACAACTTTCCAGAAACCATTGCATTTCGAGATATGCTGGTAAAAAAAATAGGGGTTCAACTTATTGTTGGATCTGTGCAAGAGGCTATAGATACAGGCCGCGCTAAGGAAGAAACAGGTGCAGATGCTTCTAGAAATGCATTGCAAATTGTTAGTTTATTAGATACCTTGGAAGCTCATAAGGTTGATGCAGCAATGGGTGGTGCAAGACGTGATGAAGAAAAAGCACGAGCCAAAGAACGCTTTTTCTCACACCGTGATGAATTTGGACAGTGGGATCCTAAAAACCAACGTCCTGAACTTTGGAACCTTTTTAATGGCCGTAAAAACTACGGCGAGCATTTTCGGGTATTTCCTATCTCCAACTGGACAGAGATGGACGTTTGGGAATATATCAAACTAGAAAATATAGAGTTGCCTATGCTTTACTTTTCTCACAAGCGTGATTGCGTGGTTCGAGATGGTGTTATTTTGGCCAACTCTGAGTATATTAAATTAAAACCAGGGGAGCAGGTAGTAAATATGACCATTCGCTACCGCACCTGCGGGGATATGCCCATTACGGGGGCTGTAGAATCTGAGGCAGATGATCTTACAAAAATTATTGAAGAAATTGCCACTACTCGAATCACAGAGCGTGGCGGCAGGGCAGATGATAAGCGGGCAGAAACGGCCATGGAAGATCGTAAAAAACAAGGGTATTTTTAGAAAGCTGTAAGCATAGAGCCTTAGGCAAACAAAGAAATTATGGAACATCAAGATATAGAATTATTACGCTTTACTACCGCCGGTAGTGTAGATGACGGTAAAAGTACACTCATTGGGAGGCTTTTGTATGATAGCAAATCAATCTTTCAAGACCAGCTAGACGCTGTTGAAGCGTCTAGCAAAAACAAAGGCTTTGATTATGTAGATTTATCTTTACTTACAGACGGGCTTAAATCTGAGCGGGAGCAGGGTATTACCATAGATGTAGCCTACCGTTATTTTGCAACACCCAAACGTAAATTTATTGTAGCAGATACACCAGGACACATTCAGTACACCCGTAACATGGTAACAGGCGCCTCTACTGCCAATCTAGCTATCATACTCATTGATGCTAGAAAAGGTATGCTAGAGCAAACACACCGCCATTCTTTTATTGCCTCTCTACTGCGTATCCCTCACGCCATAGTATGTGTCAACAAGATGGATTTGGTAGCGTATAGTGAAGAGGTGTACAATAAAATTGTAGCAGATTTTAAAGCTTTTGCCTCAAAATTAGATATTAGTGACATACAATTTATCCCAATTTCAGCATTAGTAGGAGATAACGTAGTAAACAAATCTGTAAATATGGATTGGTATAAAGGAAGCACTATGATGTATCATTTAGAGAACGTACATATCTCTAGTGATTACAATCACATAGATTGCCGTTTTCCTATACAATCCGTAATACGGCCTCACACCCTAGAAAACCAAGATTATAGAGGCTTTGCAGGCCGTGTAGACGGAGGCGTCTTTAAACCCGGAGATAGAATTAAAACCCTGCCATCTGGTTTTGTGTCTACCATAAAAACAATAGAGTTGGGTGGTCAGCAGATTGCAGAGGCTTTTGCACCTATGTCTGTAACCATGACCCTTCAAGATGAGATTGATACCAGCCGCGGAGACATGATTGTACGTGAAAATAACGTACCAGAAGTTGGCCAAGATTTAGAGGTACTTGTTACCTGGATGAGCAGTGCTCCTTTACAGGCTCGCTCCAAGGTGATGGTTAAACACACCACCAATGAGTGTATAGGGATGGTAAAAGAGTTAAAATACAAAGTAGATATCAACACTTTGCACCGCATACAAGATATAGATACACTAGAGATGAATGATATTGGACGTGTCTCTATACGTACATCTAAGCCGCTCTTTTATGACGTTTACAAAAAAAACCGCCAAACAGGTAGCATCATTATTATAGATGCGCAAACTAATGAAACCATTGGAGCGGGGATGATTATAAAATAATGAAAAATCTATTAAACACTGCTATCATAGCAGCTCTAGAAGCTAGTAAAGCCATTCTAGAAATTTACCACTCTGGAGCCTTTGATATAGAGTTAAAGGGAGACAATTCTCCTTTAACCCGGGCAGATACCGCTTCTCACAATGTAATTATGTCTCATTTAGAGACTACAAGTATTCCTGTACTCTCTGAAGAAGGCAAAGACATCCCATACCAAGAGCGCAAGGACTGGAAACAGCTCTGGATTGTAGACCCCATAGACGGCACCAAAGAGTTTATAAAGCGCAATGGTGAGTTTACCGTAAATATTGCCCTTATAAAAGATCAACGCCCGCTTATTGGTGTTATTTTTGTACCTGTAGCGGGCGAGTTATATTTTTCAAGTAAAGAATTTGGTGCATATAAAGTTGTTGTAGATGTGAAAAATTATGATGTTAAAGCTTTACTAGCAAAAGCTAGTAAATTACCTTTGCAACCAAAAGATAGCACCTTTACCATCGTGGCTAGTAGGTCTCATATGTCTGCAGAGACAAAAGAATATGTGCAAGAGATGCGAGATATCCATGGCGAGGTGAAATTAATCTCTAAAGGAAGTTCTTTAAAATTATGTATGGTAGCAGAGGGTACTGCCAATTGTTATCCTAGATTTGCTCCAACTATGGAGTGGGATACCGCAGCAGGGCAGGCTATTTGTGAGCATGCGGGTTTTGAGGTTATAGATTGGGGCACCAAAGAAAAGATGCTTTATAATAGAGAAGAATTGTTGAATCATTGGTTTTTGGTTAAATGAAAATAAAAAATATATTAATTACAGGAGGAGCTGGTTTTATAGGGTCACACGTTGTTAGACTATTTTTAAATAAATATCCAGCCTATCACATCTATAACTTAGATGCGTTAACCTATGCTGGTAATCTAGAGAATCTAAAAGATGTAGAGTCTAAAGAAAATTACACCTTTATACATGGAGATATTACAGATGAGGCATATATTAACTCTATTTTTGAAAAATACCGCTTTGATGATGTAATACATCTTGCTGCAGAGTCACATGTTGATAGATCTATTACAGATCCTTTGGACTTTGCTAAGACTAATATCTTGGGTACCATGATTCTTTTAAATGCCTTCAAAGAATTGCATAAAAGTAATTGGGATAATAAGCGCTTTTACCATGTAAGCACCGATGAGGTCTATGGTACATTGGGTGAAACGGGTTTGTTTAGAGAAACAACTTCTTATGACCCCAACTCACCCTATTCTGCTTCTAAAGCAAGCTCAGATCACTTTGTACGTTCTTATGGAGAGACCTATGGATTGCCATACGTAATTACCAATTGCTCTAACAACTATGGGCAACAGCAATTTCCAGAAAAATTAATCCCTCTCTTTATCAATAATATATTAAATGACAAGGCGCTACCAGTTTATGGAGATGGTAATTACACTAGGGACTGGTTGTATGTTATTGATCATGCCATTGCTATAGATTTAGTGTTTCATAAAGGAGAAAACCACCAAACCTATAATATTGGTGGATTTAATGAGTGGAAAAATATTGATTTAATAAAACTGTTGTGTCAGCAAATAGATGCTAAGTTGGGTAATGAATTAGGAACTAGTGAAAAACTCATTACTTATGTAAAAGACCGTCCAGGCCATGATTTACGCTATGCTATTGACGCCTCAAAAATTAATAAGGAATTAGGATGGAGCCCAACAGTTACCTTTGAGCAGGGACTCTCAGAAACCATTGATTGGTATTTAAATAACGAAGAATGGTTAAATAATGTCACTTCCGGCAACTATCAAAATTATTATAAATCACAATATAAGTGAGACAATAAAAGGGAATCTATTATCGGGTATGCAGCTGGTATGATTTTGTTTTGGCTATTTTACAATTAAAGAAGTTTTAATTAATGTAAATCCATTTGAATCAAAAAAATATCCAACAACGCAAAAAGACCCTATTATAGTATCTTAAATAAACTACAATTTAAAAGACATTAGAATTAGAAATCTCATATTTGAAAATTTTACTAGCTTCTTTTATTAGTACCTATTGCTTAAAATGTTACAAAAGTTAAAATATATATATGCTAATTTAGATATTCATTCTATTGAAGTGATTAAAAAATCATTTTCATCTATGATTGTCAAGATTTCAGGTATGGTTATTGGCTTGCTAGTAAGTGTAGCTTTGGCTCGATTATTAGGAGCAGAGGGCTTTGGAATCATAAATTTGGCAAGTAAAATAGTTGCCATTACAATGATCATTGGTATGCTAGGAATTCCACAAGTCATAATTAAAGAAGTCTCTATTGGGCGCAACCAAGAAAACTGGAAACATATAGGAGATGTAATGCATACGTCATATATTTTAAGTGGTTTAGTAACTCTTGGTGTTTCTTTAGTTTGTATTTTTTTAGCACCTTGGATTTCTGAGCATATTTTTAATGAGAAAAAATTAACCTTTCCTTTAATTGTTGCATTTTTAGTTTTAACACCGCAGATATTTTCTAGATTGTTTTCTTCTGGTTTAATAGGCTACAGAAAAATATGGCAAAGTAATCTGGTAGATCAAACCTTAAGTGTCGCTGTAGTAGGTGTGCTGTTGTCTATATGTTATATTAGTAAAGTAGAAATTACAATTAATCTGGTCGCTATTTTATATGCTATTGGCAGATTGGTAGTAACCATTTCAATTGGTTTATTTTGGAAAAAACTATACGCTCATAAACTAAAAAGAACATTTATTAGTAAAAAAATATTGAACACCTCAATGCCGTTAATGTTAGTTTCTGCATCACTAGTTATTTCTAGTAGTATAGATAGTGTTATGATTGGTTGGTTAAGCTCAGCGAAACAAGTTGGCCTATTTGCAATAGCTCTGAAATTAGCGTTGTTAACCAGTTTTTTTATGCAAATAACTATTTCTACCTTGGCACCAAAAATTGCAACGCTTTACAATTCTGGAAAGCACTTGGAAATGCAGCAAATGGTTAAACAAATCACAAAAGGCTTAACTATTATTGGCGCCATAGTTTTAGGGACAATAATTATATTTGGTAAATTGATATTATCAATTTGGGGAGAAGAATTTACTGAAGCCTATTGGTTATTGGTAGTGTTAGGTATTGGTCAATTTTTTAATATTGCTTCGGGTCCTGTGGGAAACTTATTAGCTATGACTAATAATGAAAAGGTTTTAAGAAATATTACTTTAATTACGTTAATTTTAAATCTAATTTTAAATCTATTTTTTATAATTGAATTTGAGGCGTTAGGTGCCGCTATTGCTACGTCTATAACCGTAGCTTTAAACATGGTTATTAGTTCTATCTATGTAAAGAGAAACCTTGGTTTTATGCCGTTCAGTCTAAAACTATTTTAAATTACATCATGAATAAAATTTTAAAAATATTAATGAATAAATATCTTTTATTCAAATATCGAAATATTATTAAGAAAGAAGGTTCGGTCAAAATTGATAGACGCGTTGAAATAAGAAGTTTTGGAAAAGCAAACTCATTAAAAATATTATTAAAAGGGAATAACACTATAAAACATGGAGTAATAATACAAGGAAAAGGCAATATAATAATCGGGAAAAATACATTTATTGGCTCCTACAGTGTCATTGGTTCTAATGATAAAGTAATTATTGGAGATGATTGTATGATTGCGCAGTGCGTTTCTATTAGAGATACGGATCATAATTTTGAAGATTGTAATATTGCAATGATTGATCAGGGCATTGTAACTGATTCGATAATAATTGAAAATGATGTTTGGATTTGCCATGGAGCAGTTGTAACTAGAGGTGTAACAATAGGCAAAGGGTCAATCATTGCAGCAAATGCAGTAGTAACAAAAGATATTGAGCCATATACTATCGTTGGAGGAATTCCTGCAAAATTAATTAAGAAACGAAAATAAATATCAATAACAAAATGAAGTTTTTCATTTGCCCTGGCGCTCAAAAAGCAGGAACGACGAAGTTGTATAATTTGCTTAAATTTCATCCAGAAATAAACCTGTCTGAAATTAAAGAAAGCAAATATTTTCTTAAACATATCAAAGACATCTCTAAAGAAAAATTTTTAGAATTTTTTTCTAATTCAGATTCTCAACTGCATGGTGAAATTGACCCAGAATATATATATTACGAGGACACATCGCAAAAAATAAAAGAAACGTTAGGTAAAGATGTGAAGTTTATATTTATGCTCAGAAATCCTGTAGATAGGGCCTATTCGCATTATTGGATGTCATTTAGAAGAGGATTTGAATTATTAAATTTTGATGATGCAATTAAAGCAGAGAAGGAGAGATTAGAAAATAAGGAAAAACATGCCATTTGGCATTATTCCTATTTAGATAGAGGTTTCTATTTTAAACAAATAGAGAATTATCTTAAAGTTTTTGATTTAGATCAGATGCATTTTGTAATTTTTGAAGAATTTGTATCTAATATGCAAATAGAATTAAATAAAATATATGATTTTTTAGATATTACGCCTCATGATATTACTGAAGAAATAATAAACGAAAAATCTAATGAAGGAAATTATCCAAAAAGTGAATTTTTGAGAAAATTGCATGGACAACCTTCAAGGTTAAAAAGCATTTTAAAAGTTTTGATTCCTTTTAAAAAATTGAGGTGGTGGATTTATCCAATAATTGAAAAGTTTAATTCTGGTTCAAAAAAGTATGAAAAAATTGATCCTAAACTAAAACAGGAGTTGTTAACGTCTTTTTTTCTTGAAGACATAAAAAACCTTCAGAAGCTAACAGGAAAAGATTTAGAAAACATTTGGATTAACAATTAATAGGATAGTTTTGGATCTACTCGGTATTGTATTAATAAATTATAATTCAGAAATTGAGACAGTTAAGTATATTAAAAATGAATTATCTCATGTACAATGTAATAGCAAAATTGCTATTGTCAATAATTCTAATTCTGATAAGAGTAAAGAACTTTTAGTTAGAAACCTTAAAAATGAAGGTTTAATTGATAAGTTAGACAATAGTCTTTTTATCATTACTAAAAATGAAAATTTAGGATATGCTAAAGCAAATAATTTTGGAGCCTTATTTTTAAAAGAAAAATTTAATCCCGATTATATTTTATTTAGCAATACAGACATTACTTTCAAAGACAAAAATGTAGTAGATGTTTTAATACATAAGCTTAAAATACTGCCAGATGATGTTGCTGTGATAGGTCCGAGAGTTATTGGTCTTGATGGATATGACCAATCTCCGCATTCTAAAATTTCATTTAAACGTTATTTTCTATGGCGTTTATTTCCATTTTTAAGAGGGAAGTTTAAGTTTCTAAAAAAAAATAACTTTGAGTCTAAAAAAAATGAAATTGTTGAAGGATATTGTTATTGGTTGTCTGGGTGTTTTATGCTTGTTAAAAGCGCTTCGTTTTTTACAGTTGATATGTTTGATGAATTCACATTCCTCTATGGTGAAGAATCTATATTGGCAGAACGATTAAAAAAGAATAATAATTTTATGTATATAGATTTAAGCGTGAATATTGTTCATTTTGAGGGAGGGACAACAAAGAAAAGTTCATCTTCAACCCAATTGAGACATTTTTTACTGTCAAGTACATATTATTATTATGAAAAATATTTAAGAGCCCCAAAATATCTTATCAAGATACTTAAGTTGCAAGATAAAATTAATAACTAAATCAATTAAAAACAAATAGAACAGATTAGTTTCATAGAATATAATAAAAATTCTATAGAAATTGAGAAAGGAAACCAGACCTTATGTGTATAATTAAGATTTCAATAATAATTCCTAATTACAACAGTGCTCTTCTAATTGAGCGTTGTCTAAATTCTGTTTTTAATCAAACCGGAGATTATAATTTGGAAGTTATAGTTGTTGATGATGAATCAACTGATAATTCTCTTGAGGTTTTAGGGGATTACACTCAATCGCTTATTGTTTTAAGACAAGCCAGCCAAGGCCCAGCAGCCGCCCGAAACAAGGGTATTGCAGCAGCTACTGGAAAGTATTTAGCCTTTTTAGATGCAGATGATTATTGGGAACCATATTTTTTAAAAGAAACAGTTTCATTTCTCGAAAACCAAGATGCAATTGCAGTAAGCGTAGGTCAAGTACATAAAATTATTGGTAAAGAAGATAAGGTAATGCCCCAATTAATTGAAGCAAAGCATAAATTACCCACCAAAGGAATTTTATTGGATAATTTTTATAAGTTTTGGGCTATACACAATCATGTATGTACAGGTTCGGTATTAATGAAAACAGATATCGTTAAACAAACTGGAGGTCAAAGGCCAGAATTACGTATAACAGAAGATTTAGAATTTTGGGCCTATCTAGCAACTTTTGGAAAATTTGGTTTTATTCCTAAAGTTTTATTTGTTAGCGATGGAGGTTTGGTAACAAAAGAACAAGGATGGTTGGAAAAGAATAAAAAAAGATGGGCTTCCGCTCCATCATTATATACTTGGGATTCTCGAATTTTAAAAAGAGTGCATAAAAATCAGTTAACCTCATTTAAATTGGCGAAAGCTCCAATAGTTAGAAATTTATCGTACGCCATGATGCTGTCAAATAGAGCTGAGGAAGCAAGAAAAAATATTATAGAACACAAAAATACATTAGGGAATGATAAATTGTCAATGATTATGAAGTTTTCGTCATATACAAAGTTATCGTGGTTTTTTTTATGTGAATTAATTAAGAAAAAGGAATATTCTCGAAAATTTTAAATGGGAAGAAATAATAAATTATCGATTCGAAATTTTTTCCTAATAGGAGGCTTTCCAACCTATTTGTTGTTGTTATACCCTTTTTTCCTCGCATTTATTAGTAGGCAAAGAGACCTAAATGATGTTACTACAATTGATACCTCTGCTTTGTATCAAATCATATTTTCAGTCTTCGCGTTCCTTGTATCTATGTTAGAATTAAGAAGCAATAAGACACTAAGAGTCTTAATTACAAAGACCCCTGTAAGATGGTTTTTATATTATATTATATTTTGTTTTTTAAGTGTTTTTTGGAGTATAGATTTTAATTTAACTCTTTATAGAGCTTTTGAAAACATGTCTTTTTTATTATTAATATGTGCTTCTTTTTCTATTCTATATAATAAATATAAATCACCAAGTATATTAATTTATTGGGTTTTGTATTATGCTATTCTGTTAATATTAACAGGCACATTAAAACGATCATTACTCTGGGGGCTCCCTCTTTTTTCTATTGATACTTTGTTGTTAGAGCAAATGAATTCAGCACCGTTTTTCTTTCTAGTATTGTTATTACCAGTAGGTTGGCTTCTTAAAAGTATAATAGTTTCAATTTCAATATTTAGTCTTTCAAATACCGCATATTTAGGAATGCTTTTTGGATCGCTCGGAATTACCGGAATTAAACGAAATATCAAAATTATATTTATATTAATTTTTGCCACAGTTACTTTTTTCATTTTATTTTATGATTTAACCACTTTTTTACAAAACACGATATTTTACGGTAAAGACGGAGTTGGTTTTGAATATACTTCCGGTAGAGATGCTATTTATGAGTTAGCAATTAATGAAGGTATGAAAAAGCCATTACTTGGCTATGGTTTTGCAGCTGGAGACACTTATATTATAAGTGCAAATTTCGAAAGAATAATTGGTGCCCACAATGGTTTTTTATCTGCTTTTTTAGGAACAGGAATATTTGGGTTAATTCTTTTTATTTGGTTCTTTATTAAAACTTTTAAACTTGCTAAATCTAAATTTTTACCAAAAAAATATAAAACAGTTTTTTCATCTTCAATAATATTCGTTTTAATTTATACTTTTGGTAATCCAGGTTTAGGAACAAGAGTTTACGGTAGTTGGATTTCTTCAACCATAATAATTGTATTAATTTCAATAGTTTACTTGCATTTTAAAAAAATTATTAGAAAATGAAAATTACATGGGTCACCCGAAGTTTTTTAGATTATAGAATTCCTGTTTATGCGGCTATAAATAAATTATGTAATAATAATTTAAGCGTTATTTATTTTAAAGATGTAGTTCCAGAACGCTGCCAAGAGAAAATAAATGCTATACTTGGTGAAAGAGCTATTGGACTTAAAGGAGAAATTAGAATTGGAGGGAAAAAAAAGGAAAATCAAACTTTTGCTAACAATGGTGGGTTGAGAATTCCTATAAGACCTGGTCTTTTAAGGAAATTAAAAAATACAAAACCAGATATTGTTATTTCTGATGGTTTTTTTCAATGGACTTATGCTGCGTTATTATTAAACGCCTTTTATAGCATACCACATATCATGTGTTACGAACGCACTTCTCACACCGAGAGGAATGTTACCTTTGTAAGAAGTTCTGCAAGAAAATTAGCTTCAAAATATATTTCTGGAATAACCTGTAATGGGATTGAAACAAGAAACTATTTAGAAAAATTTGGATACCCAAAATACAAATTATTTATTGGTAACATGGCTGCAGACACAGAGGGGCTAAAACTAGCATTATCTAAAGTAAATGAATCCAAAATTCAAAAAATAAAAGAAAAGTATGAGATTAAAGGCTCTGTATTTTTATATGTTGGACAACTTATACCAAGAAAAGGTGTTATGGAAATGTTAGAAAACTGGCGAATATTTAGTTTGCATAAAAACAATGTTAATCTTTTACTTGTAGGAGATGGAGAGCAACTTCAAGAGGCAAAAGATTATTTGAAAGAACACGATTTACATTCAGTTAAGATTTTAGGAAGAATAGATTATTCAGAAGTATCCACAATTTATGCGTTAAGTGATATTTTTATTATTCCAACACTTGAAGACAATTGGTCTCTTGTAGTACCCGAAGCGATGAGTTGTAGCTTGCCAATATTATCATCAAAGTACAATGGTTGTTGGCCAGAATTAGTTAAACCAGAAAATGGTTGGGTTTTTGATCCATTAGACAAAAACAATTTCATAGAAACCCTAGAAAAAGCTCTAATAAATAAAGATAATTGGAAAAATATGGGTGAAGCTTCTCGAAAGATAGTTGAAGATTTTTCGCCAAATAAAATAGCAAGTCAAATATACGACTCGTGTAAAAAAGTTATAAGTAGCAATTAATATGAATTTCAAAAACTATTTTTATTTATGGCGCTATTCACTAGGTAAAAAAGGAGCCATAGAAGAATATAAAAATGCGATCACTAATCAGGTTTTAAGTAATGAGGATTTAGATGAATTATCTTGGACCAAATCAAAAAACTTAGTTGATTTTGCTTTTAATAATGTACCCTGGTATCATGAAAAATTTAAAACTATTGGTTTGCATCCAAATGATATTTCGAAGCCAGAATATTTTCAGCAAATACCAATTTTAAAACGTCATGAAATTATAGATAATTTTGATAAATTTATTGCAAAAGATTTAACCTTAAAAGATTTAAATTTTATAACTACAGGAGGCAGTTCGGGTAAACCGTTAAAAATTGGAGTAAGTAAGAGTAAAATTCGAGAACTACAAAAATGGCAAATGTTAGATTGGTGGAATACACCTCTAAATGCTGATATGGCTAGTGTTTATAGAGGACTACCTATAAGAGGCCTTAAAAAAATGGCATTGCATTTGATCAATTGGCCACAAAGGGTGATTAGAATGGATGCTACTCAAATCACGACACATGAAATAGAAAATTTTATTAAAAAATATATAAAAATTCAACCCAAAATTATTCATGGATATGTAGGTGCGATAGATACTATTGCTGATTATATTTTAAAAAATAAAATATCTTTTAGTAGTAAACCCAATGCCATAATCCTCACTGCAGCGCCTGTATCTGCAATACAAGAACATAAAATATCTAAAGCTTTTAATGCGCCGGTTTGTGACCAATATGGATGTAGTGAGATTTATTTTATAGCTTCAGAATGTCTCCATAAAAATGGTCTTCATATTTTTGCTGATAGTGTTAAGGTTGAAATAGTTGATGAGAACAATAAATTATTAAATAAGGGAGAACATGGTAAAATTATTGTAACAAATTTAGACGAATATGCGTTTCCATTAATTAGATATGAAAATGGTGATGAAAGTCGATTGTTGAACGAATCATGTACTTGTGGGGTAACACTGCCATTAATGGATAAAGTTAAAGGGAGAATTTCAGATAATATCAAATTGCGAGATGGGACGATATTATCAGGCGAATATCTAACGACCATTTTTGATGATTTCACAGAAAAGGTAAAACAGTTTCAAATTATTCAAAATAAGAACCTTAGCATTATAGTAAGTGTTAAACTATACACTCATAAAGATGCTACTTTCATAACTAAATTTATTGAAAATGAATTAGGTAAAAGGATTAATAATCAAGTTAGCCTTAAAGTGGAGTTTGTTTCTGAAATTAAACAAGAAAAAGGGAAATTGAAATTTATAATAAAAGAAGAAATTTGAAAATACTCTTTGTACATAATAATTACGGCAACAATAATAGCGGAGAAGAGCATGCATCGCAAGGCTTAGCAGATCTTTTAATCAAAAATGGACATACGGTTCAATGGTATCGGAAAAGCTCAGATATAATTCAAGATTCATTTAAAATGAAAATCGCAGCTTTTTTTTCAGGAATTTATAATCCTAATGCTGTAAAAGAACTCAAAGAACAAATATTAGAGTTTAAGCCAGATATCATTCAAGTACAAAATATATATCCTTTTATATCGCCTGCAATTTTACCTATGATTAAAAGGCTTAATATTCCTTCAGTTATGCGATGCCCTAATTACAGGTTGTTTTGCCCTACAGGTTTACATCTAGGGCCTAAAGGGAATGTGTGTGAAAGATGTCTTAAAGGCTCCAGAGAATTTAATACAATTTTAAAAAACTGTGAAAACAATTGGTTTAAATCAATAGGCTATGCAGTTCGAAATTTCAATGCCAGAAAAATTTGGAATCTTACTAAGGATATGGATGCTTATATCGTACAATCTGATTTTCAAAAGCAAAAATTTATTTCCAACGGTATTGAATCTTCAAAGTTATTTATTGTTCCTGGTCTAACGCCAAAAATTGTAAGTGAATATTCAAATCAAATTGGAGAATATGTCTCCTTTATTGGTCGTGCAAGTAGAGAAAAAGGAATACTTGAGTTTCTTGATGTAGCAAAAGCGCTCCCAAGTATTCAATTTGCAGTTGTAGGTTCTTTAGATCCCTCACTTCAACAATTTAAAGACAAAACACCTGATAATGTGTTTTGGTCGGGATTTTTAAGTGGTAAAGATTATGATAGGTTTTTTCAGCAATCTAAAATTGTTGTGGTGCCTAGTAAGTGGTATGAAGGTTTTCCAAATGTAATTACAAGGGCAATGCAACATGCAAAACCGGTCATAACATCAAATATAGGGGCAATGCAATCCATCATAGATCATGAAATAAATGGCTTATTAGTTGAGCCGGGAAGTTCAACTCAACTAAAAAATGCGGTTGAAAGATTACATAGCAACGATGAAATGTGTAAAAAAATGGGCTTGTTGGGAAGAGAGAAGGCAAAAATTGATTACAACGATACTATAGTTTATAAAGAGTTAATGAATGTTTACAATTTCATTCTTAAAACAGTTAATAAATAATATTTATTTTACAAACAGTGTATACATTTGAAATCTATATTACATTCATTAATTGCATTCGCGCTAATAAAGTATTTAAAATTTAACGATAATGAATAAACTTCCTATAAATATTCTTGGATTTGAAATTACAACATCTCTTCATGATTTGAATATTGTAGATAATTATATTATTAATACTATTAATCCACATAGTTATTGTTTGTCTAGGCATGATAAATTGTTTAATGAAGCCTTACAATCTTCAGACATTTTATTGCCAGATGGTACAGGTATTGTATTGGCTTCAAGACTATTAAATAATCAATCAATAACAAAAATTGCAGGTGCAGACATACATCAATATTTACTGCGGCAAGCTCATTTAAAAAGCCAAAAAGTGTTCTATTTAGGTGCTTCTCAAAGCACACTTAAGCTAATAGAAAGTAAAATAAAAAAACAATACCCAAACATTACTGTTTCCAGTTTTTCACCACCCTACAAACTTCAATTTTATGCGAGTGATACAGAGGTTATGTTACAAAAAATAAATGATTTTAAACCAGATATACTTTTTGTAGGTATGACTGCTCCTAAGCAAGAAAAGTGGGTATTTGTAAATAAAAAAGATATTGATGCAAATACAATTGTATCTATAGGAGCTGTATTTGATTTTTATGCTGGTAATATTAAACGATCATCAGACTTTTGGATTTCGATTGGTTTAGAATGGTTACCCCGTTTTTTAAAAGAACCAAAACGTTTAGCTAGAAGGAATCTTGTTTCTACTCCAAAATTTTTACTTGAAATTATTTGTTATAAAATTTTCGGAAGGGGAATCCTATAGATAATCATTAAAGGCTCTATCTAAATTTAACATAAGTTCTAAATAGTATTATATTTGTGGCATATTAATACTATTTTACAAAAACTAATATCGCATATATGAGCTCTAGATATTTCATAAAATTTATTTTTTTATTTCTTTCAATAATCACGCTGCTGCAGTCTTGCATCTCCAAAAAACAAATGCTGTATCTTCAAGATGTAGATACTGTAAACAGTCAAGAAGTAACGTATAAGAGCCACACCTTACAGGTAGATGATATTTTAAAAATATCGGTAGGGGCATTAGTGCCAGAGGCTGCAATTCCTTATAATAATGTTACTGCTAGTAGTGTTGTTGCCAATACTATTGATGTTATGAGGCTAGACGGGTATCTAGTATCTCAAAATAGTACGATTAACTTCCCGGTATTAGGCGAGTTATCGGTTAAAGAAAAAACAACCCAAGAGCTAGAAAATGATATAAAAAAATTGCTAGAAGATGGCGGCTATTTAATAAACCCAAATGTAACAGTACGTCTTTTAAATGCAAAGGTTACTATTTTGGGTGAGGTAAAGATACCAGGCACTTTTTCTTTTACAGAAAATAATATTAGTTTACTGCAGGCCCTAGGCCTAGCTGGAGATTTAACCATAAACGGGAGTAGAGAAGATATTATGGTGATAAGATATATAGATGGGGTGCAAACCACAGAGCGTATTAACCTTACCTCTGCCAATTTTCTAGGCGGGCCTTACCAAATGGTAAAACCTAACGATATACTAATAGTAAACCCAAATAGCGCTAGAATAAGTAGTGCAGGTTATGTAGGTAACCTATCAGCAATACTTGGTATTGCCTCGATTTTATTATCCTCTATAATACTTTTAACAAGATAAACATGCAAGATAATTTTAAAGACCAGACTTACCTCCAAGAGGAGGACTCTATAGATATTAAAAAAGAAGCTGGCTACTACCTATTTTTTTGGCCTTACTTTATTGTTGCTGTTACAATTGCACTGGTATCTTCTTTTTTGTATTTAAAAACCGCAGATCGTATTTATACCTCCAGCGCTCAATTACAAATTAAAAAAGGCTCAGAGGACGCGGCCTCTTTTTTAACCGGTGGGATGGAGTTTTTTGGCTTTGATCAAGTAAATGTAGAGAACGATATTGCAGTGCTTACCTCCCAACATATTTTAAGTCAAGCGGTGGAGCGTCTAGATTTACAAACTAATATATATACGGTAGGTAGGGTAAATGCATCTTTACGTTTTAATGATGATTATACTAAATTTATTACTATTAAAGCCCCAAATACATATCAATATTGGGATATTAAAATAAAGGATAATAAAGCAACATTTACCCAAGAGACTTTAACTTTTACTGTTAATAAAGGTGATGTCTTTGCTTATAGAGGTACTGAAATTAAACTAAATGATTCTTTATTTATAAGTGACCAAACTATTGCTATACAACGATACCCTTTTAACAAAGCCGTCGCATCACTAAGGAGTAATTTATCTGCAACCTCAGCCTCTGATAGAGGAGAGATTATAAATTTAGCTTTTAGCGGTGTGAATTTACAGCGTAATGAGGCAATCTTAAATACTATCATGCAGGTTATGAAAGATGATCAGGTTCAAGACAAACGTGTAATATCTAAGGTAAGTTTGGCTTTTATCAATGAGCGGTTAGATGGCCTTAAAAAAAGTATAGACACTTTATCTAAAAATACAATCGCATACCAGATGGATAATGACATTTTTGATCCAGTAGCCCAAACAGGTAATGCACTTACTAATATTGTAAAAGGTCAAGAAGAAGCTTTTGGCATTGGTATACAGCTAGAGATTGCAAATGCGCTACTAGATAAATTAGAAAGCCAGGCTAGCTATCAAATTCTGCCCGCTAATATTGGTATAAAAAATGAAAGTGTGAATACCCTAGTGAATTCTTACAACGAAGCAGTAACAAAACGTAATAATCTACTTGTTAGCACAACAACCAAAAGTCCTATAGTAATGCAACTATCTAGCCAACTAGACAATGCAAAAGCAGCCATTATAATTGGAGTTAATAGATACATAGAGGGTCTGCAAACATCACTCTCTAACTACCAGCAGATGGAAGATAAAACAAGGGGAGTTATTGCAGGCCTCCCTAGTAAAGAAAACACCCTTAGAGCCTATGCCCGAGATTTTAAAATTGGAGAAGAGTTATATGTATATCTGCTACAACGAAAAGAAGAGGCATCAATTAGTTACATTTCTGCCCTTCCAAATATTAAAATATTAAGTATTGGGATTTCTAATACTAGCCCTATATCACCAAAAGTTCAGATTACATATATGTTGGCTTTTTTACTTGGTCTTTTAATACCTTTTGGTATTCTATATTTATTAAAAATTTTAGACACCAAAATTAATACTAGAGATGACCTAGAAAAAGGTTTAAAAGGCATTACTGTTCTAGGAGAAATGCCCTTTACAGACACTCCTAACAAACAAGATGATAGTGGTAGAGGACTTATTGCAGAGTCTACAAGGGTACTGCGCGCTGGTTTGAGCTTTCAATTAAAATCAGATATCACTAATGTTATATGTGTTACCTCTACCATTAAAGGGGAGGGGAAGTCTTTTGTGTCTCATAATCTGGCAATGAGTTATAGCGCACTTGGTAAAAAGGTGATACTAGTTGGTGCAGATTTAAGAAACCCTCAATTACACAAGTTTATGGGGGTTAAAAGAGAAAATATTGGGCTTACCACCTATTTAAGTAATGAGAATTTTAATGATGTAGATTCTTTAATTACAAAGGCCACCACTGATGAAGGTTTAGACTACTTGCTTACAGGTGCCATACCACCAAACCCATCAGAG
>MDSY01145981.1_pt1 | contig 17610 bp, 20 predicted proteins | sample 811131 | NCBI WGS metagenome assembly MDSY01 (sample SAMN05326643, study PRJNA326480) | marine metagenome | isolation source: seawater | place: Atlantic Ocean: South West | collected 2010
AATCAGACTGAACCCGTAGTTTAAGGATACAACTGTTTCTTCTAATCAAGCGCCGCAAGATAGGCAGTCATCAGGCGTATCTAGAGAACAAGCAATTGCTTCGAGACTTGTTGCCTCATCTGCTCTACCTGCTAGACCATCTACAGTCTCATCTGCAACTTTCTGTTCGACAGTGAATTGTATTGCATCCGCTGCTGCCTTTGTTCGCAGATAGTACATTCCTGTCTTGAGTCCACTCTTCCATCCATAAAAGTGCATTGAAGTAACCTTTGCAGGGTTCGCATCTGTCATGTGGATATTCATAGATTGACTCTGATCGATGTATGCACCACGGTCTGCAGCCATGTCAATTACATGGCGCTGCTTGATTTCCCAGGTAGTCTTGTAAAGTTCTTTCAAGTCCTCAGGTATTCCAGCTATTTGTTGAACGCTACCCTTGTGGCGTAGAATTTCATCCTTCATTTCAAGTGACCACATGTCCCGACTGATTAGGTCGTTTACCAAATGCTTGTTCAAAACGATGAATTCGCCAGATAGTGTTCTTCTGACATATAGATTCGAAGTGAATGCTTCAAAGCATTCGTTATTGCCGAGGATCTGACTTGTAGAAGCAGTAGGCATTGGAGCCACTAGCAATGAATTGCGCATACCATTCTTGATGATATCCGCTTTCAGTGTGTCCCAATCCCAACGTCCAGAATGCTCGGTAACTCCCCAGAGGTCAGGTTGTAGGATACCCTGGCTAGCAGGGGAGCCTTCGAAAGATGAGTATGGACCTTCCAATTTAGCAGCATCCATACTAGCACTACATGAAGCGAAGTATATGGTTTCGAAGATTTCACGATTTAATTGACGTGCTTCTGGAGATTCAAAAGACAACTTCAGCATAGCAAATGTATCTGCTAATCCTTGAACTCCTAGACCGATTGGCCTGTGGCGCATATTGGAATTCTCTGCTTCCTTAACAGGGTAGAAGTTAACATCGATAACTCGGTTTAGGTTTCCAGTTGCATGGTAGGTTACATCATACAACTTCTTGTGATCAAAGGTTGCATTTTCTGTATCGACAAACTTTGGAAGTGCAATCGATGCGAGGTTACAAACTGCAACTTCATCAGGTGCTGTGTATTCCATAATTTCAGTACAAAGGTTGGAAGAGCGGATAGTACCTAGGTTCTTCTGATTAGATTTCTCGTTACAAGCATCCTTGTAGAGCATGTATGGTGTTCCAGTCTCAATTTGTGACTGAGTGATAGCATCCCATAGTTCACGAGCCTTGATTGTCCTGCGGGCAAGCCCTGCCGACTCGTACTTTGCGTAAAGAGCACGGAATTCATCACCATAGGAGTCGAACAATCCAGGGCATTCATTTGGACAAAACAGTGACCATTCAGCGTTTTGCTCAACACGTTCCATGAATAAGTCGGGAGTCCATAGTGCATAGAATAAATCACGAGCTCTCATTTCTTCCTTACCGTGATTCTTACGGAGGTCGAGGAATTCGAAGATATCTGGGTGCCAAGGCTCGAGATAGATTGCGATACTTCCTTTTCGCTTGCCTCCACCTTGGTCTACATATCGTGCGGTATCATTGAATACACGCAACATTGGTACAAGACCGTTAGAATGACCGTTAGTTCCCTTAATGTAAGACCCCTTAGATCTGATTTGGTGAATTGAAAGACCAATTCCACCTGCAGACTTAGAGATTCGAGCGCACTGCTTTAATGTATCATAAATTCCGTCTAGAGAATCTTCTTGCATTGTAAGTAAGAAACAAGAAGACATCTGAGGTGTTGGTGTTCCCGAATTAAAGAGAGTAGGTGTAGCGTGAGTAAACCACCCTTCGCTCATCAAATCATAAGTTTCCAAGGCTTTCTCGATGTTCTCGTGGTGAATACCAACTGCAACTCTCATAATCATGTGCTGAGGTCTCTCTGCAACTTCGCCATTCAATCTTAGTAAGTAAGAGCGCTCTAATGTTTTGAAACCGAAGTAATCGTAATTATGATCACGGTGGTAATCCATATGTGCATCTAGAACATCTTTGTTCTTCATAATTATATTGAATATCTCTTCTGAGATTAGAGGAGCGTGCTTTCCAGACTCTGGGTCTATGAATGTTCTAAGGTCGTTTACAACCTCACTGAATGTCTCTTTAGTAGAACGGTGTAGGTTGTCAACACATATTCGTGCTGCTAACTTAGAATAATCTGGATGGTGAGATGCTAGAGAGGCTGCAGTCTCTGCAGCTAGATCATCTAACTCTGAAGTTGTAACTCCGTCATACAGACCTTCGATTACAAGCTTAGTTACCATGCCTGGGTCGACCCACTTTTCATGCAATCCATATGAGAGGTTTGTTAACTTCTCCTGGATCGCATCAAAGCGAACATCCTCTTTTTCTCCATTCCTTTTTACTACTTGTAGACCCATATCTTTGTCCCCCTAATTCTATCCATGTGAGCGTGAAGCATCCGTCTTCCGTCGCGGACGGCTTAGAAGTCTTCCTCCACTGAGAAGCGTTGCTGGACTGCTCCAAGACTCGATGAGCCCATTACGCCAGCCTTCTGGTATTCGCCGACCCTCTTCTCGAAGAAGTTGGTCTTTCCTTGCATTGAGATCATTTCCATCCAAGGGAATGGGTTTTCTGCATTGTATAATTTGGTCACACCAAACGCTACTAGCAATCTGTCTGCTACAAATTGAATATATTGTTTCATCAAATCAGCATTCATTCCAATTAATGAAACTGGAAGTGCACTGGTAACGAATTCAATCTCGATTTCAACAGCCTCTGAAATGATTTGTCGTATCTTCATTTCACCTGCGCCGCGAACCAGTTGAGAATGTAATAAGCATGCAAAGTCGCAGTGAAGGCCTTCATCCCTACTAATCAATTCATTCGAGAATGTCAGACCTGGCATCAATCCTCGCTTCTTCAGCCAGAAGATTGCACAAAATGAACCTGAGAAGAATATGCCTTCTACGGCGGCGAATGCTACTAATCTCTCTGCAAATGATGCACGTTTTTGGTCAAGCCAGCGAAGTGCCCACTTTCCTTTCTTAGCAACAGATGGTACTGTCTCAAATGCCTTAAACAAGTGATCTTTTTCATTTGGGTCCTTGATGTAAGTATCAATGAGTAGTGAATATGTTTCAGCGTGAATATTTTCCATCATAATCTGGAATCCGTAGAATGTTCGAGCTTCCGCCCACTGTACCTCATTAGCGAAGTTAATCACAAGGTTCTCGTTAACAATACCGTCTGATGCTGCGAAGAATGCTAGAACATGCTTCAAGAAATGTTGCTCATCTGCAGAAAGTGATTCCCAATCTTTTGCATCTTCCGCAAGATCGATTTCTTCGGCAGTCCAGAAAGAGGCTGCGTGCATTTTGTACATCTCCCAAATTTCTGAATGCTCTATAGGGAATAGAACAAACCTGTCCAGTGATTCTTTTAGCATCGGTTCTACGAATTCAGACGAAAGGTCTAATTCAAAGCCGTCTTGATTTTGTGATTGTGGCTGCATCATGTGTCCCTCCCATATTTCGCTCGCGGTGGATTTTGTTGGCCGTCGAAACGGGCCTATAAGGTTGCCCAAACAACCGCACTCCTTGCAGGGGATTCCGACAGGAGCAGTGGTTGGTCAGGAATACTTAGAGTGTTGTCGGGGGCTTATCATCTCTACCCCCTGACATGATGATTGAATTTACTAACGAGTAGTGTTTTTGAAAGACTAGTACAACGACCAAAGGCCTTGAGAGCCCCCTCCTCCTCGGCCCAATATGACAAGGCCGAATGTCGAAGTACTCTTCGCAAAATTAGATTCCGAAGCATCAGCGCCAACTCAAGGAACCAAGTCCGCCGCAGGCTGGGATTTGCGGGCCCTTGAAACAACTACAGTCTCGAAAGGTTCCTCTGCGAAAATACGAACGGGATTAGCAGTCGCGATTCCAGAAGGTTGGGAGGGACAAATCAGATCTCGATCTTCTCTGGGGGCAAAGGGCATGATCATGCCTAATGGAGTAGGAACTATCGATTCAGATTATCGAGGAGAATTGATGGTGCTTGCAACCTGGATTGGAGAAGGGGATTCCATTGAATTGGCAAAAGGTGAAAGAATTGCACAAATGTTGATTGCACCAGTCCCGTTAACATCATACAAAGAAGTGACATTCGAAGAATTATCAACTACTGAAAGAGGCGAGGGTGGATTTGGTAGTAGTGGACGTTTTTGAGGTGTAATAATTGCGAGTATTAATCATTGAAAACCTCGGATTGGTAAAGCACTCTGATGCTGATGAACTAATGCGAAAAATGCAGACTCAAAGAATTAATGACGACATTGAGGATACTATACTAGTGTGTGAACATGAAGAAATAGTCACTGTGGGCCCTAGAGCCCGTAATGACGGTATTCAACCACCTGAGGACTACGAAACATCACCAGTTGACAGGGGAGGCGGTCTAACATGGCATGGCCCTGGGCAACTAGTAATCTATCCAATAATCAAATGGGACCTCGATGGAGAATCTAATGTTAAAGCTGTAATAGCCATACTGGAACAATGGGTAATCAAATCTCTTGAACAAAACGGGATAATTGGGAGAAGAGACGACAGGATGCAAGGAGTTTGGGTTGGTAACAACAAAATTTGCTCAATCGGGTTGTCTTTCCTAAGATGGACTAGCCGCCATGGTCTAACAATCAATTGCAATACACCACCAGGTCGAGTAGAAATGGTCAGTGGTTGTGGATTAGGCCAAGATACCACAACAAGTCTTTCCGCACTGGGATATGACATAACAACAAATACGATATTACAATGTCTTATCGACAATACAGACTCTCTATCCCGGGAGTTATCTAATTAGGACACCATATTAGGCCAGAACCCATAGGTGTGTCCAAACCTCTAATCCCCACAGCACGACATTCTATAGGTATAAATCTGTATTAGCATACATCTCTAGAAGATGAAATGTAAGAGACACAGTCTTGGACATAACTTGATACATGATTCCATACGAGAATTATTTGATGGGCGAGATCGTATTGGTAATCTCTGGCGCTTCTGGCGCAGTATATGGCGTACGCTTGGCTGAGATTCTAGGAAAAGATGCCCGTTTGGTAGTCACCGACTCTGGACGCCTCACAATGTCACATGAATGTGAAGGACTAACTCCAGAAGTTCTGGCCCAAAGAACTGGCGCCATACTCGAAGATAACGATGACATTGCAGCAAAGTCTGCTTCAGGATCGGCTGCTATTGACGCTGTCGTGATCTGCCCTTGCAGCGGTTCAACAATTGGTAAATTAGCCTCAGGAATAGGCGACAATCTCGCAACACGCTCTGCCATCGTCGCAATGAAGGAACGAAGGAAACTTATTATCGTTCCACGCGAAGCACCTTACGCTACTGTCCACCTAGAAAATATGGCTAAATTATCTAACTGGGGAAGCATCATCATTCCAGCATCACCCGGATTCTACAACTTACCCAAAACAATGGACGACCTGATCGACTTCGTTGTAGCAAGAGTTCTAGACCATCTCGACAGAGATAACGATTTGACAAAGCGTTGGACTGGAGACGAATTGCGATGAGTGAAGAAGAAGTAATCTCGGCAGAGGTAGTAGAGGATTGGGTAGAAGCCAATAATCGAAGAACTGCTTTAGATTTCTTCAGAAGTAAGACTGTAATTGCCACTACATTGGTGATATTATTCATATCCTCGACACTAATTTATTTCATAACAGCTGAAGAAACTGTAGATTATGGATCATCTATGGTTTTCGATCAGAGCAGAACCAGAGGCTATACTGAGGACCTAGTCAGTTTAGGCCATCCAGATTGGAAAGGTCGAATGAGTGGTTCAGCAGAAGAACAAGCAACTGCTGAATACATTGCAAATTTGTTTGAAGAACTAGGCTATCAATCAACATTACACACTTACGAAGTTCCAATGCACAGCATAAACAGCGAACCAAGTTTGAGAGTTTGCGCACCAGGAACAGTTGGTGGAATTGGAGTAGCCCCTTGTTCTCCTGCAGATTTAGGTCAACAGATAACAGCATTCAATCATAGAATGGATTACGTAATACAAGGTTTCTCAGGAGAATCTTCAATCATGTTCGGACAGGACATAGAAGTGGTGCATCTAGGAAATGGCTCTGACGATTCACTATGGGCTTCTGCTGCTGGAAGAATAGGATACGTTGAAGGCGGAGGGTCCAAAACAGGTAACACTTTCATAATGACTAACGCTATAGAATACGACCTTGAAGCAATTATTAGAGTCAATAAGGACTATAATTGCGGTAAAATCGAAGGCAATGATTGCGTACCGATTTTCAAAGGAACAATCTATGACGAAATAGCGGAAGCAAATGGAGGAGGGGCTCCCTCTCAACTAGCATTTATTGCAATGAGTAAAGATGCAGGAGAGATATTAGAATCCGTTGTCATCAATGGCAGTGGAAGGCTTGAGATGATAATCGACGTCACTAATGACCAAGAACTGACCATTCGAGTACCATGTGGCACATATTATGGCACCACAGATGAACTACTAATCACTGGAGGTCACCATGACACAGTCTATCATGGACCTGGAGTTGTTGACGACTCATCCGGTACTGCTTCCGTGCTCGAGATGGCTACAATGTTTTCAGAATACATCGCAGAAAATGGCCAGCCCGAACGCACAATCCGGTTCTGCACATGGGGTGGAGAAGAAGAAGGATTGTGGGGATCAACTGCATACGTCGAAGAGATGAACCTAGAGCTTGCTCAAAATCTTCGTCTCTACATCAACCTCGACATGAACCATGTCGATATCGACCAATCCAGGGATGATTCAGTCACCTTATTTGCCAACCATCCAGAAGATTATGGACACATTAAATCATTGGCTGAAGAATATAAGAAAGACAATCCTGAAATGGCCAAAAAATATACTATTAATTTAGGATTGTATGATGGAGAAAAGGGCGATCCTGATGGAATGCCTTGCAATTCTGATCACTGTCCTTTCGTTTACAACCTCGATGGTGGAGATACCATCGGAAGAGCAGCTGTTTGCTACGGTAGTGGTTCTTGGGAATACCACACATATCTCGATGATTTTTCTAGATTCAATGAGGAAAGCCTCGGAATCTCTGTTACCATCTACAGTAACTACATCAAATATCTAGCATGGAATTTAGATGCCTGAGGTGAATGGAATGGTTAAACCAAGCGCACATGCAAGCCACATACTTGTCAAAAGTAAAGGCGAAGCGACTCAATTAGCAACTAATATCACCAAATTCAAGGATTTTCAAAAAATAGCCCGTAAGAAGTCTGATTGCCCTTCAAGCCAGAAGAGCGGTGACCTTGGCTGGTTCAGAAAAGGGCAAATGGTTCATGAATTCGAACAAGCTGTTTGGAATACCCCTTTGAAAACAGTATCAGAACCAGTAAAAACCCAGTTTGGATACCATCTGATTTGGGTACATGAAAGAGAGGAGTGATTACTTTGGCAACTCGAGTCGGTCTTGAATCATATGAGATAATGGCATGCCATGGCGCTTATGATTTTGAAAGAGAGAAAGACCAACCATTTATTGTGTCAATATGGGCAACACTAGTGGCAGATGTCCAAGAAGATAACCTAGACCAAACTCTAAACTATGCAGATTTGCAAGCCGCAGTTGATTCTGAAATAGTTAATTCAAAGCCTGTAAAATTGATGGAGACACTTTGTAAAATGCTCGTAAACAAGGTTAGTGAAAACAAAATTGTTGATTCTATCTCTGTCCGAATGGAAAAACCTGACGCCCCGTTCCCGCACCCTGGTGGACTAGCGGTAGTCGAGTTTGAATGGACGAGGGATTGAAGGGCTGTCACTTCACAGCGCAATACATGACAGCCCCCGCCAGAGTCTATGTCCCCTCAGTAACCGAGGAAAGTGGTAGAGCAATTGGCCTAGGAGTATTCTCGAGTGAAGAGACGGCATGGAGTGTTCTTCGAAGATTCTTGAAAAAGTCTTACTTGATGGCATTAAAGCGCTCTGATTTAGTCATCTGGGAAGTTGATCTTGTGGGAGAGGAAGGAATGACTGTGCTTTCCAGTATGCACTGTAGAGACTGCCCAGTATGCAAAAGACGAACTTTTTGGGTGGACTTAGATGCGTTTTCAGCAATATGTGCAGGCCAAGCATGTGAGGCTTGGATAGAAGAGTCAACAATCGAACCTGGCATTATCGACCTAGGATGGCCACCGATGCGATTCCTGAAGCAAGCAGAAAACTTAGAAGATGCGATTTCAGAATTGAATAAAATAGGTGCTCAACTAGAAGCAGCTGGCAGAACACCAGAAAATGCAATCACATCGATTCCAAAGGAATAATCCCCACACCGACCATTCCGCTGCGAAGTAGTTCTCTTGCCTTTTCGCTTACTGAATAATTGAATTCATCAACAACTCCATCCTTGACCACATGGCAATCTCGGTAAAATGAATTGTATGCAGTAGCAAGTTCCAACATGTAAAAGGCGAATGCATGAGGCTTATTCTCATTAACAGAGAGTGCAAGTTTATCGTTAAAACTAGCCATTACACGCATTAATTCATGCATTGCAGGAAGGATTTCCCCTTCTTGATTGCTTTTTGGGGCTCTTCCAACACGATTTGCAATAGAATGGGCTCTTGTATGTGAATACATTACGAATGGTGCACTTTCTCCCTCAAAGGATAACGCCTCTTCCCAACGGAATGTGAAACCCTTGTCTGGACTAACTTTTGTAATGTTAAATCTAACTGCAGAAACACCTACTGCTTCAGCAATTTTATTGATTTCTACATCTTCTAACTCAGGCCTTAATTCCCTTACAACCGAGGCTGCTTGTGCTTGCGCTTCTTCTAGAAGGTCATCCATGAATACAACATTGCCTTTTCTTGTACTCATCTTGCCTTCTGGCAGTTTGATGAATGCATAGAACATTACCTCCGGCACCTTTTCTCCCAGTTCGTGCAAGGTCATTCCAACCTGTTTAGCTTGTAACTTGTGATCTTCGCCTAATACGTTAATCAACTCATCACATTGCTGCCATTTCCACATATGGTATGCGATATCCCTAGTAGCATATAAAGAAGAGCCATCGCCTCTTCTATAGAAGAAATCGGTTTTCCCTTTCAAACCTCTTTGCCCAAGATCCAAAAAGTGAGCACCATTATCTGCAGTATCGTGTATCTCCAAGTTTTCTAGCCTCTCCATCAGTTTAGAAACCGTACCATCTACTACAAACTTTGATTCTTTAGTGAATGTATCAAAATCGATACCTAAACGAGATAATGTTTCCAGCATTCCATCTAATACTGGTTGGTAAGCATCCTCAAATTGCTTCAACACAGAGTCATCACCATGCTCAGAAGCATGAACTAGTCTACTAATTTCATCTTCAATCTCTTGATTGCCGTCCGCCCGCTTTAGTTGGGCCGCCTGATACCATCTAACTGTTTCATGATCTGCTTTACCAATCCATTTTGGATTGACATCTTCACTATCCACAAGAATAGAATCTACATCTTCTTTGGACAAGTTCGCCAAAGCCCAAGCCATTACGCCAACTTGTTTGCCCATATCATCGACATAATATTCCGCCCGTACTTTGTTACCGTATAGTCGATTTAATCGGACTAGTGTATCCCCCAAGATGGCATTACGGGCTCTTCCTACGTGGAATGGACCATTTGGATTGGCACTAGTATGCTCAATTAGCACACTCTTGTTACCCGGAAGTTCGATGCCTGACATTACTTTTGCAGCTAGCCATTCTGGCTTGGCTTTGAAATTGAGATATCCGCCAACAACACTTACCTCAAAATCACCCGATATCGAGGAGGCTAATTCCTCTGCGATCTCAACTGGATTACGACCAAGTTGCTTAGCAAAAGCGAAACAAGGTAATGATAAGTCACCTTGGTCTTTCTCACGGCTATTACCTAGGGCTTTTTTCCAAAAATCCCCTGACACACCGATTTCAGATAGTGCGACTTCTAAAGATGGTTCGATGATTTCACGAAGGATATTCATTGTTACACCTCACATCATTGGATATCGAAGAACTGCCGCTAGTCCGCCGAAACCTGAATTCAACTGTGCACCCTCTTCTGTATCTATCGAGATGAATTTCACTTCTGCGCGTCCTTTTGCAGCCAAAAGTGAAAACTCATCGATTAAAGAAATTGAATTTGTTTCACTCAAATCATCACCATCCGCCTTACATTTAGGACAAGGGGGCAGAGCATCCATTCGCCCAATACTGACTGTCCATTCATTTGAACAGGGCTTGCATACGATAGAAACAACATTCTTTCTCATGCCTTCACTGATTAAAAGTTTAGCAACTGCACCTTGTTCAAGAGCTTGACGTATCATGATTTCACCATAGGTCGCCTTTGGGTTTTGTCTTACCAACTCTTCAAGGAATTCTGTGACCACCCTGCGTTCAGCATCAAGTTCAATCTCACCCATCAACCCGCCTGCATTGTCTACAAGTTCACGAACGCCACTTTCATTGGAATACCCTACATCGAAAGTTGTCTTTGCAATCTTCTTTGCAATCTCGTGATGGAAATAATCATTTTTCACAACGAAGTCTTTTGTTGCGCCTGGCCCACCGATGATTATCGCTTGTATATTTTCAAGTTCTGGCAGCCAATATGAGCACGCATGCTCAGAAGCACGCTTGAAGAAATTATGTGCAGCCTCTTCGATTAACCGCTCGAATCTTTGAGCCGATTGACCACCTTGTCGGTGTTTACCCATAATGTTGGAAACAAGGAATTCCTGAACATGTATTCTCTTCCCGCTAGCAATTCCGTATGCTGCTTCTGCACGGTCAATCACAAATAGCCCGTACGACTTTTTGTCAACAAGCATATCTTCTAACTGAGATAATTCAAATCTCGAGTCACATCTGTACCTGAATGATAGAAGGGCTTGAGGCGGGTCGTCCACTATTATCGTAGTGTGACGTGTTTTGTTATTGCCTACAATTATCGCTCCAGTAAATAGTGCAATTCCTCTTTCACCCGCACTTCGGTATTTAGACAATAGAGATATTGCTGATTCAATAGCGCCCTGAACATTCTTTTTTGTAGATTTAGACTTGATGTTAGCAGCCTGTCCGTGTTCGTTTTGGAGCATTTGTCTTGCATCTGAGACCTGACGATCTGGTGGAATAATAACCGTAACTAGTTCGGTACCTGAACCCTTCATCTCTCGAAGATCTTCAAGAGCCAGTTTTAGTTTGAGTCGGCGAGTTGCCTGTTCTGCTTCATCACTCATACAGGTCTCCCCCAGTGTAAGGGCTGAGGCGGGGACTTTCAAGCCTTCTGAGAAGGAAGCATCATCAATGGTCGACATTCACGGTGTTATGATGACGACCCACATTGTCGCCCTGGGAGGTTCTCTATTGAGGCCTGAGGAGGCCGAACAAAGGTCGCAGTGGTTCGGTCAATTGCGTCAACTGGCGGTACATCTCGAAGGAAATGGCAGAAAATTGGGAATTGTCGTTGGCGGAGGTCAACCTGCCAGAGAGGGTATTACGTTAGCCCGCGCATCCTTTAGCGACTCCTATAGACTGGACACCGTCGGAATTGCGGCCACAAGGCTCAACGCCACAATTCTGCAACAATCTCTTCTTGACATTGGATGTAATGTGTGCCCGATTATCCCTACATCAACTGACGAAGCGTCACGATTACTCCAAGAACATAATATTGTCATTATGGGCGGCACAACTCCCGGCCACACCACAGATGCTGTGGCTGTCGCCTTAGCTAGAGATTCAGGGGCTCCACACTGCGTAATCGCAACAAATGTTACGCATGTTCACGATAGCGATCCAAGAACCAATCCTGAGGCTAAACCATTTGAAGATATGACGCTAGCAGAACTGGCTAAAATCACTGGAACTGAACCATTGGGCCCGGGTGAATCTGCTGCAGTAGACCCTGTTGCCGTAAAATGGGCGATGGACTCCAACATGAAACTAGCAGTACTAGATGGCAGAGATTTGAATTTACTTGAGGATGCTTTTGAAGGGCGTCCATTTGTTGGGACTTTGATTAGGACGGAGTGAGAAGAATGGTAGATGCAAAGGCTGTAAAAGATAAAATTAGTAAAAAAGCGGCTAATTTACGCTCAAAGGTTTCTTCCTTTCAAACCGCCCATAAACACTGCCGAATGTGCGGTATTACAATCGATATAAAGGCAGAACCTAGGATTTGTAAAGATGACGAATGTATAGCAAAGTTGGAGAGACGAGAGAAGAATGATAAAACGATGAGAATTATGTTCTTCGTATTTGCAATTGCTTTCGGAATTCCGATCTTGCTAAGCCTCAAAGGCGCAATGGGCTAATCTTGGCGATGCCAACCTTCTGGTAGACTCATTGGGTCAGTTTGCATATTAGCCTTGCAGCGCCTTACCATTTCTAGTCTCAGTGCGGTGACTCCAACATCTTCCATTGCAGAAATAGTTACACAACCTTCTTCATCCATTAAAACTGGTAGATTGGGCTCTCCTTCCCCATCCCATTCAGATTCAAATCGCTTCACTTCCTCCCAATTATTAGGCAATGGCTCCATAAGATCTCCTTTAGAGACAACAACTATCATATCAATTTCAGGAAGCAAGGTTTTGACTTCATCCAACAAATTATGTTGGTCTTCAATACTAGTACCACACTTTTCTGAGATATCCATCAAGTAAATACACAAACTTCCAACGTGTTGAATTGCAGCAATAGCTTGCAACTCAATTGCGTTTCTATCATCCATAGGCCTGTCTAATAATCCGGGAGTATCCACCATTTGGTGAGGAACTCTGCGATGCTTAAAGTGACCTACGTGGAGTTGTTTTGTAGTAAACGGGTAATGATTAACTTCCATGTTTCCACTTGATAGTGATGAGATAAAAGCACTCTTTCCAACATTTGGAGCACCACACACGACAATGGTCGGAGTTATCTGATCGATTACAGGTAGTTTGCGTAAAACCAAACGACTTTCATGCAGCCAATCAAGAGATGGCTTCAATCTCCTCATAATGCTCGATAGGCGACCATAGGCCTCTTTCCTAGCATCATGCATTATCTCAAATCTAGCAGTTCGAATGATTTTAATCGCATTGTGCTTAGCAATCTTCCTCATTTGCTTAGCGCCCCAACCTAGCATTGAAAGATGGTGTCTGTAATCATCACATCCAACACATGCCTCTACCATGGCTTTGTCGAACAAAGGCATCCGGTCAAGACTTGGCCATGACTTCTCGGTATCTTCGAGATATTGAGACATAACATCGGCAGACGTTTGAACCATACGTGTCAATTGTTTTCTAACCCGGAATACCTTGACTGGGTCATCGACTCTGTCCGCTGCTTTTTTAGCACGACTGAATCCTTTGTCGAGAACTTCCTCCTCGGTTAAGACTGTTGTTAAGTCGCGCCATACTACCTTCATCGGAATGCCTCCCGTTTTGTCGGGGTCGACTCCTATTCTTCAAATCGTAGGTTGATTCTGTGAGCGTCAGGCCTTAGAAGGAGGAGCCCCGACACAGTAACATGTCGGACCTACCGGATTGGGCTAAGAGTATGTGGGAAGAACTTGGTTCACCTGAACTTGAAGAATTACAGAGTGTCCATACAGGGGATTTAATGGGTCGCAGACATGGACTAAGAAAAGATGACTTAGTTGAAATTCAGTTGGATTCAAGAACAATTGTCGATGGAGAAGAGGCTTGGGTCAAAGGCCGATTACTATCTTCGGGGAAATCTTCTATCGAATTATTAACTACCGAAGGTAGCCATGAATATCTATCTCGAGAAATAATAGTGAGAGTCGTTTTAGTGGCACATACTCGCCCTGCTTACATAGATGACAAAGAATTACTTGAATTCGAAAGAGCAGATCAAAAGAGACGTTCTAATCTCCATGAGAAAGTGGAGAAGAAAACAAAGGGTAACGACGACTCACATCTTTGGGGATGATTTCATTTCATTGAATGAGAAATCATGCATTCCATGCAGAGGGGGGGTTCCTCCTTTGACAAAAAGTGAAATTCAACCTCTAATTAACCAGATTCACGAAGATTGGTCATTAGTCGAGGAACACCACATTGAACGAAACCTGAAATTTGATGATTTTGTTAAAGCGCTTAAATTTGTCAATCAGGCTGGAGCGGTTTGTGAAGAGGAAGCCCACCATGCAGATTTTGAATTATCTTGGGGCCTTGTGAAAATTAAGATTTGGACTCACAAAATTGACGGGTTGACAGAGTCTGATTTTATTCTTGCATCCAAAATTGATGACATTGATGGGTGAAATGATGTCAGATGTCCAAGAAAATATTTTGACTCGAAGGACTGTTTACAAGTTTACAGATACTGAAGTACCTGAATCAATAGTGAACCAGGCTCTAATTGCAGCATCGAAAGCTCCATGCCACAAACATACCCACCCTTGGAAATTCTATGTTCTAGGGCCTGAAAGCAGGACAATTTTAATTCCTGTAATCAGTAAATTAGCTAAATTAAAATCAGTAAAGTTGGGATCGAAAGATGTGGACAAAGATGTTGAAAGGGCAACGAAGAAAATAACTCAGCCCCCAATATTGATAGTCATAACTTCGAAGAAAAGTCCAGAGGATAAATTCAGGGAAAAGGAAGATTATGCTGCCACTGTATGCGCATTACACAACATGGTACTTTCATTTTGGGACAATGACATCGGCTCACAATGGTCATCTGGCTCCATTACTAGAGATCCTTCGACCTATCGATTGCTTTCTATAAATCAAGAAGATGAAGAGATAATTGGCTTTTTGAAAGCAGGATATCCTGAATCAGTTCCAAATATCAACAAACCATCGTTTGAGGAACTTACAATTTATTTGGACTAATCAAAGTTTGACAGGCCTAGTCGCACCACATGCTTGACATTTCAGCAATGTAGTCCTATCCTCTTTAATGAAATGCGTATCTGGGGCATTACATTGTACACACTTGATGTATGCGTTTACGTAATTTACGATAGTTTTCTTAATCCTTTTAGGAGGAATTCGACCCTTAAACCTGATACGTGGCCCATCACGAGATCCCGCAGTACCTAGTTCGTTGAGCATAAATTGGTAAACGTGATTTTCATCTCTCTCCATATGATTTACAACTTCATTGAAATTGCGGAAAATTGTGTTTGAACCTTCAATCATTATTTGTGGGTCGGGAAGTGTCCACCTTGCACGATTAGAGATCTCTTCAGGAATATTTGACCTTGCGCGGTCCAGTAAAGACTCGTACTCGAAGTCGGACATCAAACCCTTCGCCGAGTCCACTCCATTTGAGGGTTTCCGCCCCATACCGTGTTTAGTTAACGATGGTTTGATGTCTGATAGACATCCCGAATGATATCATGGAGACCGAAATGAGCATAGAACAACTGCGTATGATGGCAGGTAACCTTCGCAAAGAGGGTTTGAATTCGCAACAAATTGCAGACGAACTTTCATTATCACAAGACACTATTTCTTGGCTTCTAGCAGGAAGTAGTACTGGAGAGAAACCTCGAGACGTACGAATAGGTTGGAGGACGATAGGAGTAAGGCCGCAAAGAGTGGCCGCTATCGGCGCTATTATGGCTGATGTTGCGGCTGAAGAATGTGGTGACATGATTGACACAGTAGTTGGCATCTCAATCAACGGAGTACTATTTGCTAACGAAGTTGCTAGTCAATTAGGATGTGAAGTAGCAATCCATCGAAATGTAGACGGTGCACCTGGAAAAGGTTCTCTTTCAAACAAATATGGTCAGGTTTCTGGCAAGAGGATTGTGATTGTTGATGATGTTCTATCCACTGGCGTTACGATGAGCCGGACCATTGAATTGATGCGTGAATCTGGTGCAGAAGTTGCTCTATGCATGGTACTTGTCAACAAAACAGGAAGAAATGAAATTGACGATGTCCCATTACGTGGAGTTATTCGAGCAGCGGTTGTCTGAGGTGAAGTTTGATGCATTGGGCTGATTTTACAGCGCTTACCTTATCCAAAAGGGGAGATAAGCACATCATCGCTTCAGGTATCACGCCTAGCGGTGAATTCCATATTGGCCATCTAAGAGAGATTCTTACAGGAGATATGGTTACTAGAGCCTGTAAAAATGCAGGTATGGATGCTGAATCAGTATTCATTGTAGATTCCGCAGACCCATTGAGAAAGGTTTACCCTTTCCTTTCAGACGAATATGAGCAGTACATTGGATGCCCTCTAGCAACAATTCCCGCTCCAGATGAAAACGGAAGGCCGACTAATAATGGCAGAAGTTATGCACAACACTTCCTAGATCCGTTCTTGGCAGCACTAGAACAAATTGACGTCAAACCAAGAATCATTGACAACTACACTTCCTATGCTAATGGTGAATTCGCTGAGAAATCACGCATTGCTTGTGAAAAAGCAGATGAAATTAGAGAGATTATTGAAAGAGTAAGTGGGCGTGAACTTGCGAGTGATTGGTTTCCATTCAACCCATATGGGCACAACGGTAGCCTAGATGGAGTAACTGTGACTGGATATGAGTGGCCTTATGTCCATTGGGAACAGGATGGTAAGCCAGGTAAGTCAGATTTGAATAAGGCTGAAGGTAAATTGCCATGGAGAATTGATTGGCCAGCAAAGTGGGGATGGGTTGGAGTTACTTGTGAACCATTTGGCAAAGATCATGGCGCAGCAGGAGGGTCATATTCAACAGGTACTGAAATTTCTAAATTGTTTGGGGATGAGCCACCCCACCCTCTGGTGTATGAATGGATCTCATTGAAAGGGCAAGGTGCAATGTCATCCTCAACAGGTAATACAATTGGGCCATTAGAAGCTCTTGAATTGGTCCCACCTGAAATTCTAAGATACCTAATTGCTTCAACTAAGCCAAAGAAGGCAATTACGTTTGATGCAGGTATGTCACTGGTTGAACTGGCGGATGAATACGAAAGACTTGCTTCACGGGATTTAGATTCAGAACTATCAGATGAAAATCTTTCTCGACGCCAAAAAGTAGCGATTGAAGATGCTGAGGGAGCTTTGCGAATGAGTGTTATTGGCAGTAAAGAGCGTTCACCTATCACTTTCAGGCATCTTGCTATGCTAGCCCAAGTGAAAGGTGATGAAGAAATCCTAGAAACTAGCGGGACTAGTTTGAGGGATAGGCTATCTAGAATGCGCAACTGGATTAGTGGCGCACATTTTCCTAAAGAATTACTAATTGAGGTTCTAAAACAATCTCATCCAGGACTAAATTCAGCGATAACAACGGTATTATCAAATTCATTATCTGATTGTGAATGGGATTCAAAATCAATAGGAGAAGCAATCTCCAACGCCTTCAAAGTTAACCAAATTGATGCTAAAGAAGGATACAGGACGCTGTATATCGCCATACTAGGTTCTGAAAAAGGTCCTAGATTAGCACCGATTTTGGCAGAATTAGAACGAAAGCATGTTCTAAAATTGCTCGGCTAGGCCCACAATTACCTAAATTCAGCAAATAAAGAGTTTCTGC
>MDSY01028498.1_pt1 | contig 17606 bp, 17 predicted proteins | sample 811131 | NCBI WGS metagenome assembly MDSY01 (sample SAMN05326643, study PRJNA326480) | marine metagenome | isolation source: seawater | place: Atlantic Ocean: South West | collected 2010
ACTTTTTGCTATCGATATTAAATACTGTAGTCTGGAAGTTGATTCTCCCTTTTTCTTTTATATAAGTCCATTCTATAAAATACTTTGTAATTACATTTTTAGTAAAACACTAACGTTGCGTATTAAAGCGCACAAAACTAAGATTTAAAACTGTAAAAAAATAAATAGAGTAAAGTTAGGTAAAAGTCTACAAATAGTTTTAAAGAAACTACTTGTGAAAAGTTATACTTGAGGTCAACCGATATTAACAAAGGCCGTAACGAAAAGGCTGCAAAAACTGCATACATAAATAAGTAGTAAAAATCTCCAGAGTCCACTAATTCAAAACCATATTTTTCCTGGATTAGAAAGCCTATGAAACCTGCGAGAAGTGCAGCTGAGCCTCCAGATACAATGTCGTACGCTGGTGACCGAGAATACTTTAGTTTAGTGTACAAACGCTCTTTTTTTAAAAAGTTTATAGTCAGTAAAGGCGAAAGCGTGTCACCTGATCGGCTATGTGGGAAGTTTTTTTTGTTAAAAGAGGACGCTACTCGTTTCTTCAAAAGGATTGCTGGCGAACGACCAACTTTCCAGGAGAAAAAAATTTCGAAGGAGCGCAGTGGGGAATGTACTAGAGGTAAAGGAGTATGCAATGCGTCAGGCCTGGGAGTAGAGTCGTACTTTAAACTCATACCAGCTCCTTTTCGGGCCGATTGTGCCGGGGCTAGGAGCGTTTCTGCGGAAAGCAGTGAGTTTTTCTCTTGGAGGAACATACTTACTCAGTCTGTGTTTACTTTACGTTTACTCGAAAATTGTAATAAAACGTGGTTTACACTTCTCAAAATTAGACTCGAGCTCAAGACTTGGTCACTGCCGCCGTGTTAGACTGTAAAAGTGGGTCCTGGAGCCTTATAAAAAAGGACGAGTTTAGAAATAGCAAAGCCCTAATATACTTCATTTGCGAAAAGTTTAAGAAATTAAAAACCCTATGTATAAGAAAGCAAAGCAGAATAGCGGTGACTAAACCGTAAAAAAGACTAAAATTTATTATAAAGAAAACGAAACTACAAACCAAAAAATAAGTTTCACGAAGCAAGTTTAATTCAGTTACCTCATTGGTGAAAAAAATGAAATAGTAATTTAGTGTAAAAACATTAAAAAACCACATTTTAGATAAATCAAGGTTAAACCGGCTATCGATATTAAGAGAGAAGAAATAAAAATAAAAAATTAAGTTCAAAAGGAAGACGTTATGCAAAATAAAATTGCGCACTTTAAAGTTAAACTTAGACTTCTGATGCATAAAAGGTGTAAAGTGTAGCATAAAAATAAAAAATACTAAACCTACCCCTAAGTCTATAACCCATAGAAACCCTATATAGATGTCTGAGTCACCCAGTAAAGAATATAACCCTACAACAATAAGATAAAGACCTGCCGTATATAGTAATATTAGTATATTAGAGGACACAATAAAGTACTTTATTATAACAATAAGTAGAAACTCAAGAAATAAATGTTCGGAAAATACCACGTATACTTTTAAAAGACGGCTATAGAAATAAATAATAGCAGCATAAAAAAGAGGAAGATAAGGTTAAGGCGTTTACGCACTACAAAAAGGATAGAGTGTGGGATAGAATAAAAGATAATATGACGGTACTGAACCTTAAAGTAGTTGAGATCCCCTTTAAATAACATGTAAACAACAGTTAGTAGCAAACAGCAAATAAGCACTACTAAGCGGTGGCAAGCGCGGTTAAACTATAAATTAGAAAAGAAGATTAGTTTGTTAGCACTATTGCTCGTGGACGCAAAAGAAACCTCTAGCGAATTCAAAGTTGAGTGATTTAAAAGTGGCGAATCCGAGCCCTCACCTAAATGAGAAGGTACTACCGTGCCCTCTGAGAGCGTATACCTTACGGGAAGCGCAATATGTAGTTTAGATAAGATAAAGTGATAATCTATTAAAGATAATTGAATATTAGTGGGTAAGGAACCCTCACCAGCAATCTTCGTTGGGCTAGTAACGTGACCACTGAGGTTAGTGGTTACGCGCTGCATCGATTGCATGTTCTGATAGTTAAGAAACCTGTTGAGGCTTCATAGTACAGAATCCTCGGTGAAGTTTAAGCTTAAGTACGAACTTTTACCGCCTTTTGAAGCTAGTAAATTACTAGAAGAATCAAAAGAGCTGTCCGACAAATTCATGAGCTGTAAATCAACATTATCAGCAATCTTAGTAGAAACCCAAAGGTTACGATTAAGACAGAAACTAGAAAACAAGGGATTATTAATATACTTCTTGGTTTGGTTAAAGCTATTGAGGGCTTGTACGAGATTGTTAGAAAACATATTGGACTTTCAGTGCCAACGATTCTCCTTACCTAACGTTAAGTCTGTCACTATGTTGGAAAGGACATTTTTTTCAGAAGAGAACGTGCAGATAGCAAAGAAGCTTTGAGACGGGGAAAATGGGTAAACGTGCTTAAAAACGTTCTGGGACCCAAAGCCGTTATCTATAGCAAACGAGTCCTCCAAGTCAGTTATATAAGGCACACCTAGATTAGCTTTGTACTTAGGATCCTCTAAGAACGCGATAGTATCATTATAAAGGTTTATGGAGTTAAAACAAGCGTGAGAAGGGGAACGGTAAGAGCTAGCTACTATTTTAAGAAGAGACGACGCTTCGGAGAATGAATCCCTAAGTCCAAAGAAGCAACGCTCAATTGAGATGGTAGAACTTTGTAGTTTGTAGAAGTGAAATATTCCGGGAAGCACTGAGCGGCTGTAAGCGTTGTTATAAGTACCGTTAAATGGGAGTGCTACGTTTTGCAGAAGCTGCGGCTGATCGGAGAGTCTACGTTTAGGCCTCAGGCGGTTTTTTAGAGTTAGTGACCTTAGGAAGCAGTAGAGTACACTTTTTTTAACCCTGGCTAGTACAGAGTAACCTAAGGCTACGATGACGAGCCATGAATAATAAAGGAGATCCATAAAGTAGGAAATAACTTTGACGGGCGCGGCAAGTAACACCATAAAAGAAGACCCGCTTAACTTTAGAGTTAAGAAAACAAATACAAAGACAAGAACCATGAAAATCCCGAAGCGTGACAGCGATGTCGCATTTAAATTACGCAGTTTGAGACCAACCCACTTAGAGCTCCGATAAACGTTACCCAATTTATCCAATGTGTTAAAATGTTTAGTGTTTCTTTCGAAAAAGAATTTTAGCGTTTGAAAAAAGCTATTAGTGTACCTGGCATTTGAATAGAATTTCCCGAGTAGGTCGTCAATGAATTTTTGAAAATACATTATTTATATAAGTTGCTGGAACTAGTAGGTCCAACCACGCCCACGTGGACACTAATAAAGGCCCAAAAAGTTACGGCTGGGGGGGGATTGTATGTAACTTAGTTATAAAAAGAGAGCAAACAGAAACACTTGCAATATTGAGTAGGAGAACACACTATATTTTAATAACGAGGGTAAGAAAACCTCAATACTCAGGTATGACGAGACTATTTTTTTAAAGCTTAATAGAAAAGATTTTATAAAGGTTCAAACCATTTTTCTAGCGATAGCTACTAACCTTACCAACCTTCTTGTAAATAATTTGGCGGGAAAACCTAACTCCGCGGCCAGTGAATATGTTTATTGGGCGCTTAGATCGAATTTCGCGCGAGGTTTGAAAGACGTCAGATTTAAGAAGACCAAAAATAAAAACCTTTACCTTAGACAAAAAGCGAACTACGTTAAAATAAGAATACACATAAATTCTATGCGCGTAACCAAACTGCGGAGCAATTGTATTTCGGCTGTTTTTATAAATATAGTAACCCTTACCGCGAAATTTGAGTTTTTTAAAGGACGGTACGCTAAACAGGAATAACAATTGCCTTACGTTCGAAAGAAAAAGCGTTAGAAAACAATTAAAGCGCGTGAACGTAAAACTCAGTAGACCGCCGTGCGTATACTGCAACGTGTGGCTGTTATGTTTTAAAAAAAAATTAAATTGGTACGATTTGGACGACAAATAAAATAGTAAAAAACCAAGTTTTTTATGCACTATGCATAAATTCCAGCTATGGGGTATAAAAAGCGCGGAAGACATGGTATGTAAACGTATGCGCCTAGGCGATTTGCGCTGCTTTCTACGAAGAATAAAATTTTTATTATGTACCAATAAAACTAGGACTAGCGTGACTTACGTGATATTCTGTAAGTTTGGGCTAGTGAATTACGTAGATTAGAATAAACAAAAATAGAGGAAAATTTTTTCACTTTCCATAATCACGATTTATGAAAACTAGTTAAAAAGACTCGTAAAAGATTTACTAAGCGAATAAGCAGTGTTTGCCCCGATGTAACTCGTAACTCTTTCATAAACCAGTGCGATATTAAGTTAAACCTTTTGTAAGACGGGACATATTTTCAGATGAAAGTAAATTTACCAGACTTACCACGGCTATTCTTAAACAAATGTTTATCGATTTTATGGATGTAGAAAGAAAAAAGAAAGTCCAGCTTAAGCAGATTCTTAAATAAAAACTTGTCTAAAGTTGGCGTATCATTAGGACTAAACCTACTTTGCTGTCAAGTAGTCTGGAACGAAGTTGCGTAGCTGTGAGGTAAGTGACTTGTTGCAAAAGTGTTGTCTTGGTGTGACGAAAAGCTAACCAAGTTTAGAATCTCTCGTCAGTGACAGCCCTTCGAGCTACTGTACGCCGGGCGTGAATAGATAGAACCAAAAACTTGGTCGTAGGCTTTTAAAAGAAGAAGTATAAACTTTAACTTTTTACCTTTGCGCTGGAAATAGTTGTTAAACCGAGCTAATTTTGTTTTTGAAGCCGTTCTACGATAAGATGGTATAGAAGTCAGCGAACGGGGAACGTCCACATGCAAGCCTCTGAAATACAAAAGAAATTCCGACCGGGAAAAGTTAGTATAAAAGTCTGAAGTTCCGTACCCCATGGCATTATCTACACTTGCGTTAGGGTAAACGTCAAAGCTGTCCTGTAGTGGTGACAAGACCCGACCAGTAAAAAAGGCTTTACTAAATTTTAGCTCAATAGCGGTTATCGTTGCAACATCGGGAGTACGCAAAAACTAAGAATTTATAAAAAAATACTTAACTTAAAAGCTATATAGTAAGTTTCGTCGAAAAATATTACGCGTGTATAAATATAAAATCTTAAATCTACGCAAGCGCGTATCATTTGGGGTAGGAGACAGAGAAACGGCGACCCCGTTGGCGTCGTGCTTTTTAAAAACCCGGCGCTCTGAGTGCTTCTGCTTCAGAGGTCTGAAACAGTTAAACGCCAGAATAACCCAATTGTTGTACTTCACGTGCCAGAGGCGCATGGGAAAATATTCGCCTGCACGATTTCTAATAAGATAAGAATGCTGTATAGTTAACACCGAGTTAGAGTAAAAAAACCTACGAAAATATTTGCTTTGCTGTTCAGAATTTGAAAACCCAGGCCGCCGGTAAGCTTTAGAAAAGTAGTAATCATGAAAAAAAATACTCGTAGGGTAAGATAAACCGTAGTTCAAATATAGTAATAATAGCTTTTCAAAAAGCTTGTCATGTTGCATGTTTTCCTGCGCATTGCAATCTGAGTACCAATGCTTTATCCAGAACTGATTGACGCCTAAACGAGTAACTACTGGGTATCCCATGTTTCCAATAAAAAAATAAGACTAACCTATAGGTTAAAAGTTCCACTACCTATTAAAAGGCAATAATTACTGCTAATATAAAAAATAGCAGAAATGCAAAAGTTTCGATAAAAGCGAAACCCAACATAGCATAATTGAAAAGAGACTCTTCATAGTCAGGTGCGTAAGAAACGCTTTTCAATAACGAAGCAAAAATTAAACCAACACCGATTGCACAACCAGTGAAGGGTATAAATAAGATTCCTAAAGAAATAGCTTTTGCGGCCTTTACGAATAACATATATACTTATAGGATTATAATTGCGCGTAAAAAAGCGAAATAGTCTCGTACTATAAAGAAGAAGTTAGTGACCCAAGATTGGTAGCTTAAAAAATATGAAAATTCCATCGGGAAACGCATATAGTTAGTGATAAAACTCATAAATATGAACACGTAGAGTAATAGGAAAAAGTAAAAAAACTGTCTTAGAGAGGATACACAGTAGGTTGTAAGAGTAGTGGGTATCTCTTTAGTAGCTCAGACACGGCGTAAAAGACTTAACCAGAAAATAAACAAGAAGAAGATGCAAACAAACAAGAAAAGGTGGAAAAGTAAAAAGGAAGCGGCGAATGGCCCATCGTTTTTAAACCAAAAAACGGTTTTTACGTTGTGGTAAGAAAAGTGGTCTTTTTTCGCGGAACCCCAACCTCATTTTGAAGGTTCGTGGCTTAGCTGTATATAATCTACAGAGCGATATTTTTGGTACCAGATTGGATCAGTGAAATACCCAAAAAAAGCCATAATAAAATGAGTGTATATCAAGTATGAAATAAAAATATTAACAAGCAGTATTAGCATCAACCCCTTCTTTCAATTTAGTCACCGAACGCCTATCTGCAATAAATTTGCAATGACAAGGACGCAAGAGTAGAGTGCCGTAAACTTAAAAAAAAATACCCTAGAATACCAATGCCATCAAGAATATATAAAGGACACATTGTAGTTCAATTCAAAATAAAAAGGAACTATAATAAAGAAACATACAACACCGTAATTTATAGCGTAATAACCCTCAATAAGCCAAAAAGTTTTGTACCAAGCCATCCATACACGCTTATCCCTACCCGTGTAACTACCGTAGCGGCTAACAATAAGGTTTTCAGCTATTCAAGCGAAGCAAAATATAAATAAAATCCAAGTTTGAACTAAGCTTCACTCAACAGGCTCCCAAAGAGGTTCATCGTCAGTTAGGCATGCGTCGATAAATAACAGAAAGGCAAAGCCCCTTAAGTAGTAAAAACCAAAACTAAACGTTTTAAAAAGTAAGTCATAAAAGTAAACCCATAAAGATTTGGCGTACTTAGATACGGTAGGGTAAAAAACCTCAAGCGTATTTACCTTGGGAGATTCTGTTGTAAGCGAGAAAGTCGTGTGATAAACCGGCACTGTAAAACCAGGCTTTAAAATATCGACGGAGGGCGATTTTATATGCCTACGTCAGTGAAAGATGTACTCATTTTCAAATGTAGTGCTTTTAAAACTCTTTAGGGTTGATATTATAGAACCCGAAAAATAAGCTTTACATGATCCCACATACGAATAATGAGCTTTATTATGTTGAAGAAAAAACAGGGTGACCTTTACATGATCCCACACGTAAAAAAAATATTTCGATAAAAACATTATATATACAGACGGAACCTCCCCTCCGTTAACTGTCAGTAAAATTACGAAATCAGGCACAAGATTAGGCCCCCTGTTCGTAAGCGCAGCGACTCTTTGTGTGTGATAATTCCACTAGACGTTTCGAGCAGTATAATAGAGTTCTTTAAGGACTTGTTTAGTATAGTTAATGCCCTAAAGGAGATGGTAAATTTCTTTGAAATTGTTGATATTAAGCGAACATGTTTAAAAAAAGTAGTTTGTTTGTAGTAATGTGGACTAAACATTATATAGCGCCGGTCAGAGCCTGCACGCTTCACAAGGGAGTAAGACAAGCATCCCTTTTTATGAAGAACTTTTAGAAGGCGTAAGACTTTTTTTGTACACAGTATTAAATTGAGGCGCTTTTTACTTCTAAAGGCTAAATTTACGTGAGCAATTAAATAAGCGTATGGGCTATGATAAATATTTGGAAACGAGGGATTCGAACCCTCACTATTTAGATCCAAAGTCTAACGCTTTACCGATTAAGCTAGCCTCCAGTTAATACTCGTTCTATAAGAACGCATGACTACCGTACTCGTTAAGCTTATTTAAATAAAGATTAAAAGGGTATTCAGGGAAATTAGAGACTTTCCAAGTATACTTTTTAGCCTTAATATAATCTGTTAAGTGCAAGATAAAGTCGCACCGAAGACCTCAGCTACGTCACAACCACAAAGTACAACACGAGAGCATCTGTAGAGTACTAGTTCTCGCTAAATATTGGTGCTGGAACATTAAAATTTACATTAACGCAATCGACCCATCAAGAGACTGCTATAAAGACTACTAACTGAGCTTGACGGCGCCATTTGAGGTACTGTCGATACGGCCACGGACGCCGAACACGGCGTAAAAGAATGCGTTACTGAATTCGAAAACGTCATAAAGTTAGTCAACGCTACTGTTACGAGGATAGCGCCAAAAGTCTCTGCGACCTCAGTAAGTAACGAGCAGTATGCGACCGTAATAAAAATTTTTTCACATAAAAGAGAGAGAAATACAAGTAGGGCAGGTGTTTTTAAGGCTGTACAAACTAGTAACATTATTCATGACAAATATATAAGTGACTGGGTGGTAGAAAAACTACCAACTTGCACGTTTAAACCCGGGAAGGTTAGAACGGTATAGCTCACGACGAGTTAGAAACCTGGAATAGTTTGTGTGCGACGTTACGCTCCAAACCCGACCACTTTCTACACAGCGATTATTGACTTTAGTGACAGTTCCTATTTTTCTGAGGCGCGAGAGGTGGAAATTAGCAAAATAGCGCTGAGACGACGTTGCCCTTTTATTTAGTTTAACAGACTTTAAAATCTTTTTCTTAATCTCCTCTTTAACGTACATTTCGCGTTTGAGGGCGTCTAAACGGATTCACTGCTGGTGGCGTGTCAATTACACTTAAAGATATAGTTACCTATCGACGTCACCAAAAACTATATCTTGAGAACCTAAAATTGTTACTATATCTGCCATGTAATGCCCTTGAGCCATACGAGACATCATGTGCATATGATGATATGCGGGTGTTCTGATTTTACACCTATAGGGTTTAGGCGTACCGTCAGAAATAAGAGAAACACCAAACTCACCTTTGGGGGCTTCGACTGCATTATAGGTGAAGCCGCGAGGAACCGTAGCCCCCTCACTATACTCTTTAAAGTGCTTTATTAAGGCCTCCATAGAGTTGTACTTTGTTTTGCGGTTCAGTTGGTTTTTTTTAAGCTTATAAAGAAAATTAAAAAAAGAAAAGAAGTCGGATTTCTGGCTTACTAGGTTTTTATCTTGGGATTTAAAATTTGTTAAGTTTCCTAAAACCTGGAATACTATGTTTATACTCTCATACATTTCGCGCACGCGGATTAAGAACCGATCATAACTATCACCACGTTTACCCAAAAAGCTATGTACAGACAAGAATCAGTACGAGGCATAGGTTTCCGAGTTGTAAAGCCTTATATCTTTTTTTAGCCCGATACTTCGTATCATTGGCCCTGTGGCGGCGTATGAAATGGCGTCATTCAAGTTTATACCCCCTACCCCAACTAGACGACTTTTCCAAATGTTGTTCGTGGTCAATACCGCAAATATCTCAGTTAAGGACTTGAAGCAGTCTCTAGAAAACAATGCAACGTCTAAAAAAAATTGATGGTTGAGACCAGTTCAATCTACATCGTTCGGTCGGTAAAAAGCTGCGTGCATACGAGCTCCAGAAACTCGTTCGTAGAATTCCATTAAGCGCTCCCTTTCTTCGAAAGCTCAGAATAAGGGGGACATGTTACCCACGTCCAGGGAGTGGCATGACAATGCAAGTAAGTGGTTTAAAACTCTTGTTAGTTCGTCAAATAAAACCCTAATCTGCACATATAGAGCAGAGTAAGAGGTAGTCTTCAGCAAAGACTCCACGGCGAGACAAAAAGCGTGCTCTTGGGTCATCATAGATACATAGTCGAGGCGGTCAAAATATGGAATTGACTTTAAGTAAGTTCGTTTTTCAATTAACTTCTCAGTACCTCTGTGTAAAAAGCCAACGTGTGGATCAGCCCTTTCTACTAGTTCACCACTTAATTGCACAACTAAGCGTAAGACGCCATGGGCGGCGGGATGTTGCGGACCAAAGTTTAGGACAAAGCTTTTTATTTTACGTTCGTGGTAAGAATTACTCAGAAAAGGAGGTTGTCAAAAATTAAATGTGTTTGAGCGCATAACAACTAAAGAGACCTGTAGGTCTTTGGGTTCCCTAATTTACATACTTTCAGTTGTATAACCTATAGATATTTAACTTATTTTCGGTGAAAGCCTCAGGCTTATAAACGTGAAAAAACCTAAAGTCGTAAATAATAAAAAACGATAGCGTCAGGTAGTCGACTTCCAAAAAAGGTTTTACGTCTATGAAGTCGAAGTTAACAAGAAAAATTCATTTCGGTGTATAGTGACTCTTCTGCTTTCGCTGTTTCATAACTTTGTACTTACCGGCTAATGACTTTCGGTAAACTAAACGCTTAAATTTGGCGTTGCGCGCGCGAGTTCAAAGCAACATCCATTTCGAAAAAATGTAAAACCAAATAGTGATTTCCAGTTGAATAAAGTCATTTTTATATATGTAAATCAAGTAGCTCAAAACTAAGCGGTGGTTTAAAAAAATGACCTTATTGGAGAACAACATCTTCAGCATTGCAAAGTCGGGTATAAGACGTGAGTATAACATGACGCTACGTAACGTACTCTCGTGCGTATAGTATGCTCGTTGGGATATTTTACGTGAAAACTTTACAAAATACTTCGTAAGCTGTTGCTGATAAATATATTTATAGTTTAGTGACTCTGCTAGCGCTAAACGGAACTTTCTCCAAAGCCGCTGGTAACCAGGTTTGAAGCGTATGCGCTCAATAGAGACATCGCGTTTAATTGACCTAACGCGACCTTCAGACGAAGAGGAGAAGGAAAAAAAGTTTTCCTTATAATACATATTGTTATTGACTAACGTAGGAATTCTAAATAGGGGGCTGCTTGTGACATGACCAACGTTAACTGCGTTCGTGCCAGTGGACCTATTTCTAAAAAAATTGTATAGATAACTTTTTGAGAGCCATTTTCGGCCTACTATAGCGGATTTACCTAACGCCCGTATCAGCTTTATAGTAGTTAATCTTCTTCGAGCAGAAAACGCTCTAAACCGTAACTCGTTAGGTTTTAAAAATGAGTACAATTTCTTTCTGATAGTGGAAATTAGGTGAGAACCTAAGCGGACTTTAAGGTTTAGTTTAGATAACAAAAGCAAGCCCGTGTAATGGAGAATAAAAGACTTAGAATTAGAGGAAGAGATACTTGTGTACCCGTAAGTATTGCCTGGCTTGCGACTAAGAACTTTTATTAATGCTGGGGAACAGTGACTAACACCTAAACCCGGACTATATATGTAGTTGACTAGCTGGGGCGCATAGGCCGTAATAAGCCTGGGTGCGAGGGAGTCTGTATTACGATTATAAGTTGGTAAATAGCGTCGCGATCTGCCGACTAAAGTTTTTATTTTATGCAACGATACCAGAACAGTAAATTTTTTTAGCCTAAAGGCGTTGCGAGCTGCGTATAACCGAGCCACCTGCCTAGGCCGTAGTCGCCCCGTTAAACAAGGTGCCCTGAACGCACGCACACAGGGGTTTATTCGGGATCTAATAGGCGGCTGCACGGCGAGCATAGGGTAGTTAGTAATGTAAGTAGTCCTCAACAAACTGTAGTGGGGTGCTAAACCGTCACCGCGGGCGCGATTTTTTCGAACTTTAGTTCGGTAGACGGTTTTCACTTTTTTACCGTAGTTACCTTTACTCAACAAGAACAAGTTAAATATATCTTTACTTTGAAAGCGTAGGAGGCGAGGTGTCGTTAAGCGTGCGCGGAAGTTTTTTTTTGTCACTGAAACCTTTAGAAAAGAAAAGAGGTCCGTGGATACAAAATCGAATAAGAAGAAAAGTTTCTTGTTGTGTAGGTAGTTTTTGTAAAAAAGAGAAACAAGATTAAACGTCGGCGCGTAAAATTTTGCTTCGTATGAAAGATATACTTTACTTCTAGTTAAGAAATGTTTGTCATAAATACTTTCTATATTTGCGGAATCTAAAACCAAACGCGGTTTTTTTTTGCTATAGAAGACTTCTTGTCGCCTACCCCCCCATATTTTTTTTTGACAAACCTGTAATTAATTTTTTCAACCCTCTTTGTTTTAGACATTTTACGAACAGTCTCGCTAATAAATTGTCGCAGCGTTTTGTTATATTTATAAGAAGACCATGCATTAGACCACGTACGCTGCCCCCTAACAGGTTTTCCTAAGGCGTGACACCACCCCTTGTAAGATTTAATTAAGTAGAGGCGTATTATATAAAATTTCTTTAGATCTTGGTAAGCGTTGTTTACTGAATTAATCTGAGAAAACAAGTTATTAAAAAGGTATACAAACTCCCTGCGAGTTTGTAAATTTAAGTTTACTAAATCAGTTTTTAGAACGTTTAACGAGAAGTTTAATTCTAAACGCGCAAAAATTTTTCTAATAAACGATTGGCCAAACCCACGTAGATAGGAAAAAATCGTAAAAAGGGGTTTATTGACGTAAAATAGCTTACCAGCGAAGAACAAACCCTTAGTTCAGTAAATCTGTAATATATGTTCAAACCTTATTTTTTTTTTTTTTTTTTAAGCTGCTTAGCTTTAAATTTAGCGACTTTACGATTTACGGTGAAGTTACCAAATTTAAACCCAACCATTCATCTATTTACATGCCTCGAGCCAGTGAATCGATTTCCAATGTGAACTTTGATTTCGAAATCGTTAAATAAATTAGGTATAACTGAGCTTTTTGGGAATACTCGGCGCTCTTTGACCGATATGCCTCCGTTAACTTTAATCAAAAAAACCTGGCGTCATATGCTGGGAGCAAAATAATTGAGCTTGGTAGAATTTTTCTGTAAGCGAGCGTTACTGTTGTAAAGTTTAAGAGAAGTAGACGTGTTCGTAGGCCTTAGATCCATTAAATATAAAATAAAAAACTATTTAAACTTGGTAGTTTTACCTCAAGGCGTTCTAGGGTACTTTACTGATTTTTTTTTTCCACCATGCGGGTGATCGATGGGGTTTTTAGCGACACCCCTTACTCGGGGCTTTTTACCTAAGCCGGAGTAAAAGCCAAACTTGGTGTTACTCTGAGCTTTTTTCAAGATAGGCAGCATAGACGCACCCCCAGTTGCCAAAGAGTAGATAGAAAATATCTTGCGTAAACCTGAGCTCAGCACAACCAAGCTAAGACCCGTCCTAGTGTCCATCTTTTTTATAAAAGACTTCGTTCCCATACTGCGAGTGTATTTAACGCCAGTCAAAGGCGTCAACTCAAGAGAACTTACTGGTAAACTTTTTTTTTGCTGTAGCAAGGTGTAACTTGACGTATATATTTTGCGAAACGAAGACGCATTACTAAGGGATCGGCGTTTAGAGGTGTAATTACCCCCTAAAAGAGAGTTTAACTTAAAAATCATAAAAAGATAGTAGCTCGCCGCAAAAGGAATATAAGAAACAAGACCAGAAGAACTAAATACCAGTAGTGTTACTTTATTTGCCGTTGTTACGTGATTTAGGCCGCCGACCATAAATAAGGAAGAGTCTCTAAACGAGTAGTTAACAAACGCTGGGCGCAGCTTACGCTTGCGGGACCCTTTTGAAAAGACTGTTACTTGACCAGTTTGCGACCTACCTGCGGCCCATTTAGAAAAGAACAAGAGCTTTTTGTATTTAGATTGAAAGCGTAGCACCGAGTTGAACCGCGTTATATTAGCAGACGCGTTTGAAGTTTTGCCCATCCGTAAGAGAGCTACGTCCGAAACTAGCTTTAGTGCTTTACACTGTGCGGGATATTTACCTAGAAACATTTAATATAAGTGTACTACGGGCGCATAGTTAAAATTACACTAATTCTCCTTAGTGCCAAAGTTACGTGTAACACCAGGCGCAATATAGTAGTTAGTAAAGCAGCGAAAAGAGCTACATGCTGGTTCTCAGAGGCAGAGGAACCGTTCTTTATAAAGGCTTTAAGAGAGTATATGTTGTTATCAAACAATATACCCCACGGAAGCAACTTGCTAAACCCAGAAGACCCAGGGTGTAAGCTGCTGCACGTGATGTAGGAGCACTCGTGATAACGCAACGTTTCCTTAAAATAAGAGCGACTTTTCCGAAAAATGGAGTTGTTATACACAGTTTTCTGAGAAACAGAACCGGTGTTGAGAGTTAGTGAGTCGATAAAACTTTTATGCAAGGCTTTTTTATAAATGAAACGGGTATGGGGTACGGGAATAAGGTAAGCAAACGCGAACATAAAATAGAAAAAGTTCTCCAAGCTTCGTTTCTTAAGGTATGACTGGCACCAATGATACGTCAGTTTCTGAAACATGATGTTGGAGCTTTTTCTTTTCTTCTTTATGTAAGTTCTGCGTGTCCTTGCGCTTTTAGAAATACCGAAAGTAAACCTTTTAAACTTCGTCGTGCGTCTGAAAATTCTTAAGCCCCGCAAGGCCTGTAGTTTATTGTATTTCAGTATAGAGCCGTTTGCGTTGTAGTTTGAGCTAAAATCGATTATATATATACTAAACGTGAGAATTACCGTATCACTCACTAGAGTTGTTTAACTCGGATAGAGTAAAACCTATTTTTCCCTGCAGTTGAATTAAGCCAAACAGTAGCGCTTCCGCAGTGGGGGGACAACCAGGAACGTAGGTGTCTACGGGTAATATACGGTCGCAACCACGAACTACAGAGTACGAATAGTGGTAGTAACCACCACCGTTCGCGCAACTTCCCATGGATAATATCCACCTCGGTTCTGTCATTTGTTCGTATAAACGGCGGAGCGAAGGGGCCATTTTATTGGTTAAGGTCCCAGCTACGATAATTAAGTCAGACTGTCTAGGCGAGGCTCTAAAAATAATTCCGAAGCGGTCCATATCATAGCGGCTGACTGCCGCGTGCATCATCTCGACGGCGCAGCAAGCTAACCCAAAAGTTAGCGGCCACAGTGAACCCGCGCGAGCTCAGTTTATAAGTGATAAAACTCTGGATGTTAGTCATTCTACTCTCATTAAATATATTGGCCGCTTTTTACAGGCGACGGAGCGACCGGCGCACGAACTTAGTAAAACCAATAGGGCGTGTAACACCGTAGACCGACCGACGTTTTTTCTTACTGACAACGGGTGAAAAGTCAAAAACTCCCCTGATGGCTGAGTAGCCAACACCGGGTAGATCATTGGCTCTTCCACCCCTTACTAGTACGCGACTATACTTAGTACACAAGTATCCCTTACCGGGAAGCCTTGCCGTTAGCCGTAAGCTATTGGATAAGCCAACTTTAGCGACATGGCGTATAGCGGAGTTAGGTTTTTTAGGACTCATAGTAGTTACTTTTGTGACAATACCCTTTACTTGTGGGCACTTCTTTAGGATAGGGGTTCTGTGAAAAGTGGGGTTAGGATACTTTAAACTCGGTTTACGAAAGAGGCGCTTTCTGTTTGCAGATTGCTTACATGTTGCCATTTACAATTTGAAGAGCGAAGTTAGGAGGGAAGGAAGAGCTATAAGCAACTAGACTATAAAAAACTGCCATGATATACCGAGTCAATACATTAGCGAAGGCACGCCCGCGAATATCACAAACTCGCGTAGGGAGATATCCATAGGTAAAGAACGTAAGAGTGTGTTAGAAAAGCCAAACATGACGTTCATTCAAGACCTAAAAAAGAAAGTAGGACCTAGGAGATAAAGGAACACTAATAAAAATATAGTAGCTGATGGGAATAGGTCCATAAAAAAAGAGAAGAACAGAAATTCTGAAACAAAAAATATGGATCCCGGAAAACCTAGGAATATAAGTACGTTTAAAAGAACTACAATAAAGAGTTTGGGAGTTAAATAGTTAAGACCGTGTATCTCAGTAATTAAGCGGGTTTTAAACCTGCGAGCGATAGCGTCTACTAGTAAAAACGAGTTTGTTGATATTAAGGCATGACTTATAAGCATGGCAAAGGAAGCTAGCATTAAACTGGACTGCCCACTTATAATACAAATTGTGAGTCAGTGCATTTCTACTACTGTTGAGTAAGCCACTAATTTTTTCAAGTCAACTTGGTAAAAAAGTTTGAATACGGTGTCGACTATACCTAAAATTAAAAAGGGGTACACATATATGAAAGTGGGCTCTAACTCCAAAGATAGTAAGCATTTAAACAATCCAAAGAAGGCAAACTTGACCAAAACACCACTTAGAAAAATAGAAAAATTTGTTGAAGCCTCAACGTGAGCTTTTGGCAACCAACCGTAGAATGGCCAAATGGGTAACTTCACGCCAAAACCAAATAGAAAACACATAAATAAAAAGTTTACCTCTAAAGGCGAAAAGTAATAATAGGATACCACCTCAAAACTTGAATTGCCTACAATCAAAAAGACGTATAAAAAACCAAATATTAAAAAAAGAGCCCCGAACTGGGTTCAAAAAAACATTAAGTAAGCAGCCTCTACACACCTTCTCGTTTTAGCAAACTTATAAAGAATAAAAAAACTTGGAACCAAAAGCATTTCGTAGGCAAAAAAGAAGATAATTAGTGAATTAGTAAAAAATAGAAGGTAACCAGCGAATAGAATAACTTGACAATAGAACATGAAGCTGAAGGACTCATCCTTGTTATAGGAAAGGCAAAAAACTATGGAAAGGACAGTTACAAGGGAAAATACGTAGATAAACGGGTAAAGGTATACGTCCATAAGATTTAAAGACAACGCATTCAAACTAGTGAACCTCTGCTCTAAAATACAAGTTAACGTCCCGAAGTTACCCAAAGTAAAAAACGTTAAGCCTTGGTATATATTGAGTAAGTAGTTCAATATTAACAACGTGAAAAAGAGGAAGAATAAAGACTGAGCTAAAAATACCTGGCCCATGTACTGCAGAAAGTACTTTTGAACAGACGAGGCAAATACAGTTATGCGAAGCAAAAAAAAAACCGTAAAGAATAAAACTAGGTTAAACATAAAATAATATATATATAACTGTCATAAAATACTATCTTTACCAGAAACTCTGGACTGTCATTTTAGCGCTTTTAGATAACGGCAAGCTTATGCGGATACGCTCACGGTACACTACTTTAACTCTACCCTTAATCCGCGATTGTAATTGAGAGGTATAATAAACCGCGCGACCAAACCTAAGGTTTTTAAACTCGATTAGTACCGTGCCTGGGTACAGTTGAGCGTACCATATACTCAGTTTACCTTTGGCTTTTCCCATACGCGAGCCTATGGCTTTTTTAGTCAAGGGTAGGTGGGGAAAGGCGTTGAGCCAAACCTTACGCAATGTATAATCCGACCGTTTAGCAGCTTTCTTTATGAACAGGCGTAAACGGAAGATTCTTTGGCTGCTGATTTGCAGGGGCCTAATAAGAAGTAGGCCCACTGAGCCGAAATTCAGGTTGAAACGGGCTAAGTTAGCGCGGGAATGACGCCCCTTATGAATAGATTTATGTCTTATTTTCTTAGGCTGTAGTACCATTTAGACGTTTAAACGAGCATTGCAAATCTGGAAAACTATTATGAGAACAGCCAAGTGAAAACTAGAAGGAGGTCATCTAGATAGATTACCCCGTTCGTAATAGTAAAGGCGCTGACTAAAGCGAAGTATGCGAATATAATCTGTACTTTCTCTGAGCCCTGTCAGTAGATTTTA